>Ga0185299_10000333_pt1 | contig 139365 bp, 145 predicted proteins | sample PaiPotPPA55metaG_FD_128002 | JGI IMG/M metagenome (GOLD analysis project Ga0185299, IMG submission 128002) | Iron sulfur acid spring bacterial and archeal communities from Banff, Canada, to study Microbial Dark Matter (Phase II) - Paint Pots PPA... ...
TCGCGCTGAACGGAATCAGTTCGGCCATCCCCACATTGTTTGAAAGCACAACTAATGAGAGAGGGAATTGAGCTCCCATTGTAAACAACAATGAATCTACAATGATTTTTCTCGCCTGAGTTGAACCGGTGCATTGCGTGAGCCCGCAAGCGCCTGTCCAGGCCTCTGGCCGCAGTGGTGGCATCACGGAGGATCGCCGACATGACAATCACCTTGCCGCGCCTAGAGCAAAACCCGTCGCAGTAATCCGCGCCGGGCTTTGAAGACAGCTCTGAAGGATGCGATTTTATACATGAGTCCCGGTTCACTTGTCAAGCCAAATGTTTCAGCAAGCGTTCTTTCAGAAGTCGCAAGTCGTATTGTCGCGAGTTGCATTCCCGTCGATATTCATGCTGATTTGCAAATTCTTGTAGCGGCGCTCGATCCCTTGCCGGCCCTTTTGGGGGGATCGACCTCGACCAGGCGAGCCTGATGGTGCCGCCAGATCGTTGGTGCAGCATTTCAATCCCGGACCCGAGGCTGCGCGTTATCTGGCCGCAACTCTTCCATCATGATGTTTCAGCCATTACGATCGTTCGTGCTTAACCAGAGGCGGGAGCGGACCTAGGGAGGAAGACTTGAACCGGTTTTTTTCGCTGCTTGCTGCTGCCCTGATCGCAATGCCGGCCTCAGCCCAAGACAATCCCCGGTTTCAGGTCGACGCTGCCTGGCCCAAGCCGCTCCCCAACGACTGGATAATGGGTCAGGCTGCGGGTGTAGCCGTGGACGCGCAAGATCATGTCTGGGTGATACAGCGCCCAGGCACGCTCACGGACGATGAGAAGGCGTTGACCCTCAATCCGCCCCCGTCCAAATGCTGCCGACCGGCGCCTCCGGTTATGGAGTTTGATGGCGATGGAAATCTCACCCAGGCTTGGGGCGGCGCAGGCGACGGCTATGATTGGCCGCAGAACGAGCACGGCATCAGTATCGATGCGTCGGGTCTCGTTTGGATCGGCGGCAACGGCGAGAATGACGGACAATATCTGAAGTTCACGCGCACTGGGAAATTCGTGCTGCAGATCGGCAAATCGGGACAGCAGACCAACAGCAATGACGTTACGCGACTTGGCCGTCCAGCGGATGCGGAAATCGATCCGCAAGCAAACGAAGTCTACATAGCTGATGGCTATTTCAATCACCGTGTCATCGTATTTGACGCGACTACCGGCGCTTACAAACGGCATTGGGGTGCCTACGGAAAGAAACCAACGGACGAAAAGATGCCGCCCTACAGCCCTGCGGCTGCGCCGTCATCACAGTTCGGCAATCCCGTCCACTGCGTGAAGATCGCCAAGGATGGTCTTGTTTACATTTGCGACCGCGCCAATGACCGTATTCAGGTCTTTCGCAAGGACGGCACGTTCGTGAAGGAATTCATCATTGAAAAGAACACGCTCCGCGCCGGCTCTGTTTGGGATCTCGACTTCTGGATCGATCCCGCGCAGACATACCTGCTGAACGCCGACGGTACCAACAACGAGGTACGAGCCCTGCGACGCGAAACAGGAGAGGTCATCGGCGCTTTCGGCCGCAACGGTCGCAATGCCGGAGAATTTCACTGGGTTCACAACCTCGCTCTGGATTCAAAGGGCAACATCTACACGACCGAGGTGGATACCGGTAAGCGGGCGCAGAAATTCCGCTATCTGGGACCGGCTGCGCGGTGAATGAAGAGAAGTGGAGCGGGCCATGGAAATGTCAGTGAAGGTCGGCGGTCACGCCACCAACATCCAGCAGCCGACCAAGGCGGTGGGCGGGCACCGCCGCAATGCCAGCGAGCTGGATGCCTGGCTGGAGAAGGCGGAGGCGATGGGCGAGCTCAAACGCATCACCGCCGAGGTCAGCCCTGATCTTGAGGCTGCGCACATCACCTATCTCGTGGGACTGGAAAAAAGCCCGGCGTTGCTGTTCGAGAACATCGAGGGTCATCCGGGCCACAAAGTCCTCTACAACATGATCGGCTGCAACCTGTCGCGCTTCTGCCTGATGATCGGCGAGGAGCCGGTCGAGCATCCGCTCAAGGCCGTGAAGCTCCTGCAGGAGAAGCTCGGACGCAAGATGGCCCCGATAGAGGTACCGGCCGAGCACGCCGTCTCCAGCCAAAACATTGTCGACGGTGACAAGATCGATATCCGCCAGTTCCCGGCGCAGCGGATGTGGCCGCTCGACGGTGGCCTATATCTCGGCACTAACGATGCCGTCATTACCAAAGACCCCGAGAGCGGCCGGATCAACGTCGGCACCTATCGGATGATGATCAAGGGCGCGCGCGAAATCGGCGTGTACACGTCGCCGGGCAAGGATGCGGGCGCCGACCGCGACAAGTGGTGGAAGATGGGCAAGCCTGCGCCGATCGCTGCGGCCTATGGCATTGATCCGCTGCTGTTTCTCGTCGGCGCGACTACTCTGCCGAAGACGGAGAGCGAGTACGAGTATTACTCCGGGATAAAGGGCTCGCCGATCGAGCTGTTTACATCCGACGTTACCGGCCTGCCGCTTCCCGCGCACGCCGAGATCATCCTGGAAGGTCATCTCTATCCCGACGAGACCTTTGCCGAGGGGCCGTTCGGCGAGTTCACCGGCTATTACGGGCGCCCGTCCGGGGCGACGCCCTACATGCGCGTTGAGCGGCTGCGCTATCGCAACAACCCGACGCTCACCTGCGCGCTGATGGCGGATGGTCCGTCCAACGAATGCGGATTGTTCTGGGCGCTGGCGCGCTCGGCGGGCATCTGGGCCGACCTGCAGAAGCTTGGCGTGCCCGGCATCCAAGGCGCGTGGTCAATCCCGGAAGCCGCCGGCTGGGGGATGACCGTGGTCTCCATAAAACAGATGTATGCCGGTCATGCCGCGCAGGTGATGGCGCTCGCAGCGCAATGCACCGCCGGCGCCTATTTCGGCAAATACGTCATCGTGGTCGACGACGATATCGATCCCACCAACACAGGTCAGGTGCTGTGGGCGATGGCAACGCGCTCGCGACCCGCGCACTCGATCGATATTCTCCGCGAGACATGGAGCACCTTCCTCGATCCGAGTCTCAACCCGCCGGAGATCCGCCCGTGGGGTTCCAAGGCCCTGATCAATGCGTGCATGGATTACAGGCACATCAAGTCATTCTCGCCGCGTACCAAGCTCGACAAAAAGACCTACGAGCGCGTGGTGTCGCGCTGGAGCGAGCTCGGCCTTGCCGGAAAGCCGCCGGAGATCCGGGTGTTTGAAGAAAAGCGCAGCCCAGAAGGCATCGCCTGATTTCGCTCTTAGCGCACCCGTGCGAGGTAGTACGCCAAGTCGAGGATTTGCTCGTCGCTGAGAGGCTGGATCACGTCAGCCATTGAGGCATCGTAGCCGCGTCGCACATTGCTTTTGTAGCCGCGTAGTGCCTTCACCAGGTAATCCTCGCGCTGGCCTGCGAGGCGAGGCACGTTCTCGCCGCCGGAAAAATCCTGCTTATGGCAAATATTGCAATGATTTATATGCGCCAGCGTCCTGGCGCGCTCAATGCGAGCAGGGTCCGGTGTATCGACCACCGGCTTGGGCGGGGGCAGCTTTGAGACGAAGCTCGCAAGCTCGCGAACCGCATCGTCGCTGGCACCGGCCATGACCTCGTTCATGATGTCGACGGTCCGCAGCTTGTCGCGAAACATAACGAGCTGGATGGTGACGTAATATTCCGGCTGAGCGCCGAGCGAGGGGACCTCCGGCGTTTGCGATTGCCCGTTTTCCCCATGGCAAGCAAGACAGGCGGCCTGATTCGGGAGCGGCTGCGAATACGCCGGCAACAGCAACGTGACGAGGACTGCTGCGACAAGCGGCGAGCGCATTCGCTGACTAGTACATCGATTCCATGGAACCAATCGAATCGAGGTTAATCCCACAGACCTCATCCTGAGGAGCTCGGCGCGCTCTTTGCGCGCCGAGCGTCTCGAAGGATGGCCGCCGGCACGATCTCGCTTGTGGCCGTCCTTCGAGACGCGCGCAAGCGCGCTCCTCAGGACGAGGTTGATTGATGCGGCGATATGATTAGAACCTCGAAACCGCACTACTAGCAGTGTCTTTCGGGGAAGCTCGGGGGCGCGTCGAAAGCGCCCCCGATGTTCTTCACAGCATCAGCGATGGGCGGCGACTGGGGCGTTGCCGTAGGTCACACGATAGACCGCGCCGTTCCAATCGTCCGAGACAAGGAGCGACCCGTCCTTCATCACATGCAGATCGACAGGGCGCCCGATGTAGTTGTTGTTTTGCAGAAAGCCGGTGATGAACGGCTCGACCGACTTGACCGTCCCGTCCTGGTTGAGCTTGACCACGACGATGTCGCCGCCAAACTTGTGCGTCTTGTTCCAGGAACCGTGACGCGCAATCAGGATGGCGCCGCGATACTCGGCGGGGAACATGGTACCGGTGTAGAAACGCATGCCCAGGGGAGCCGAATGCGGGCCGAGCAGCACAAGCGGCTGCGTGAACTCGGCCTTGCAATCATGTCCCCAGCCGAACTCGGGATCCGGCATGTTGCCCTGATGGCAATAGGGGAAACCGAAATTGTCTTTGCCTGGGTTGGCCAGACGATTGAGCTTATCCTCGGGAAACTCCTCGGAAAGCCAGTCGCGCTGATTTTCCGTGAAGTAGAGCTGCTTGCTGACGGGATGCCAGTCCATACCGACGACCTGCCGGATACCGCGGGCGACGACTTTCATGTCACTGCCGTCGAGATTGATGCTGCGGATCTGGGCGTGAGTGTCCGGCGGCATGCAGATGTTGCAGGGCGCGCCGATCTGAAAGTAAAGCCGGTTGTCCGGCCCGACGGTCAGATATCTCCAGCCATGCGCTTCGTCTTTCGGCAGGTCGCTGTAGATGACCGTGGGCTTTGGCGGTTGGTCGAGCTTGTTCTCCATGTCGTCAACCTTGGAGATTTGCGAGAGCTCGGCGATATAGAGCGTGCCGTTGTGGAAGGCGATGCCGTTTGGTCTGAATAGCCCGGTGAGCAACGGCTTGGCCTCGCGCTTCCCGTTCTTGTCGGTGATCGCGTAGATCTTGTCCGCGAGGCGGGTGCTCACGAAGATGGTCCCCTTGTTGCCCTCCCGCAGCGAGCGGGCATTGACCATCCCGGTCGCATAGACCTCGATGTGGAAGCCTGCCGGCGCCTTGAGCTTATCGACTTGGATTTTGTCTGCCGCCGTCGCCAAAGGAGGCGGCGCCATCGGGGCAAGCTTCTGCGCCGCTTCCGACTTGGGCCTGTCGGCCAGGACGGACTGCATCGTGGGCGCCGGCAACGGCGCAGGTGCAGCCGCAGGTGCGTTTGCGGACGGCGACCCTGTCGGTTGCTGGGCCAGAACGGGCCAGGACGTAGCGACGAGAACAGTGCCAAGCACGCCAGCAAGAACGACATGCCGCCGCAGTAAACACGAAATATTCATGGTGCTCCTCCCTTCAACGCCAACGCGCTCTTGATCTTGCGCGCAGACATTTTGCCGCTGGCCCAGTCTGGACGGACCTCGACCATTCTCCAATATCTCGTGGCCTGAGCGCAATCGAATTTAGCGCGCCTCGCACCCTTGCTGCGGCGCTGGCGATCCTCGCAGCCGGGAGCGAGGCCTGATCGATGAACCCGACTTATGCCGCCCAGCCGTTGCGAGATGGCGGATTTGGGATTTCCGTATTGGACTATAAAGCGCGGTGCGATATCCTTGCGCCCTACAACCCAGCTCATAGCAAAGCCGCCGCGCAGGTCCTCAAGGGCGATTTAGGCTGCGCGGTCGTATTTAGAATCCTGCGCCCGAGGAGGTTGCGAATGGTCGATGTGACGGTGAACGGACAAAAACATCAGGTCGATGTCGATCCCGATACTCCGCTGCTTTGGGTCCTGCGCGATACCATCGGGCTCACTGGCACCAAATACGGCTGCGGGATCGCCCAATGCGGCGCCTGCACTGTCCACATGGACGGCATGGCGGTGCGCTCGTGCTCGGTGCCGATCAGTCTTGCCGGGGGCAAGCAGATCACGACCATTGAAGGCCTCGCACAGAACGGCACGCTGCATAAGGTACAGAAGGCATGGATCGAGCATGACGTGCCGCAGTGCGGCTATTGCCAAAGCGGCATGATCATGGCGGTCGCGGCTTTGCTCAAGGATAAGCCGAAACCCACCGACGAGGACATCAATCGCGAGATCACCAACATCTGCCGCTGCGGCACGTATCAGCAGGTGCGCGAGGCAATTCACGCGGCAGCGAACGCGTAAGGGAGGCACAGATGGGCTACATTCCTCAAGTGAACCGTCGCTCGTTCGTTGCCGGCAGTGTCGCGTCAGGGGCAGGATTTGCGCTCGGGTTTCACCTTCCATTCGGGTCCGGCGAAGCGCATGCGACCGAGACTCCCGAGGTCAATGCCTGGGTCGTGGTCCAGCCGGACGAGACTGTCATCATCCGAATTGCCCGATCGGAGATGGGTCAGGGCACCCTGACCGGCTTGGCGCAGCTGGCAGCAGAAGAGCTCGAATGCGACTGGTCCAAGGTCAACTACGAGTTCCCGACACCGGGTCAGAATGTGGCCCGCAAACGGGTGTGGGGCGACTTCTTCACTGCCGGCAGCCGCGGCATCCGCGAGTCCAATGAATTCGTCCGGCAAGGCGGCGCGGCAGCACGGATGATGTTGATCGAGGCCGCCGCCGGCGAATGGAAGGTTCCCGCGCAGGAGCTCACCGCGGCGAATGGCGTGATTACCCATCGGAAATCAAATCGCAGCACCACTTACGGCAAGGTGGCCGCAGCGGCGAGCAAGATCGAGCCTCCAAAGGACATAAAGCTGAAGGATCCGAAGGTGTGGAAGATCATCGGCAAGGGGGTCAAACGTCTCGATACCCCCGATAAAGTGGTGGGCAAGGCTATATATGGCATCGACATCCGGCTTCCCGGAATGCTGTACGCTGCCGTCAAGGCGTGCCCGGTCAATGGGGGAAAGCTCAAGAGTTTTGATGCCGCGAAGATCGGTAACGAGAAAGGGGTCAAGAAGGTCGTCAAAGTCGATGATACCGCGGTGGCAGTCATTGCAGAGAGCTGGTGGCAGGCCAAGACCGCGCTCGACAACCTTCCAATCACCTGGGACGAAGGCGAAAACGCCAAGGTTTCGAGTGAATCCATTGCGGCTTGGCTGAAGGAAGGTCTCGACGTCGATCAGGCCTTCGTCGGCAATAAGGGAGGAGACGTCAAAGCGGCATTGACGAGCGCAGCCAAGAAGGTGGAGGCCGTCTACAGCTACCCCTATCAGCACCATGTCACGCTCGAGCCGCAGAACGCGACCGCGCGCTACACTCCCGAGAGGTGCGAAGTCTGGTGCTCGACCCAGAACGGAGAAGCCGCGCTTGCGACGGCATCGGAAACTTGCGGCCTGCCTATTCCGAAATGCGAGGTCTACAAGACTTTCCTTGGCGGGGGATTTGGCCGGCGCTCCACGTCACAGGACTACATCCGGCAGGCCGTGCTCATCGCAATGCAAATGCCGGGCACACCGATCAAGCTGTTGTGGTCGCGCGAAGAGGACATGACGCACGGCTGGTATCACCCGATCACGCAGTGCAAGCTCACGGCGGGGTTCGATAACGACAAGAATCTTACTGCCCTGCATATACGCATCTCCGGCCAATCGATCCTGGCCAAGGTGCGCCCGGCAGCGCTGCAGGATGGCCGCGATCCAGCGACTTTTTCCGGCTTCTATCCCGGCGGTGCCGAAGCTGCGATCGGATATTCCATCCCGAACATCCTGGTCGATCATTCCATGCGCAACCCGCACATCAATCCGGGTTTCTGGCGCGGCGTGAACATCAATCACAACGCCATCTACCTCGAATGCTTCTTGGACGAGCTGGCAAAAGAGGTTGGAACGGATCCGCTCCAATTCCGGCGCAAGCTGATGGAAAAACATCCCAAGCATCTTGCGGTGCTGGAGGCGGTTGCCGCAAAGGCAGGATGGGGAACCCCGGCAGCCCAGGGCGTCTACCGCGGTCTAGCGCAAGCAATGGCCTTCGGCAGCTATGTGGCTGCCTGTGCCGAAGTTTCCGTCAAGGGCAACAAAGTGAAAATTCACCGGATAGTCGCCGCCACGGATCCAGGCTATGGCGTCAACCCGGCCCAGATCGAGCGGCAGGTTGCCGGCTCATTCGTTTACGGTCTGACCGGACTCTTCCTCGGCGAATGCACGGTGAAGGACGGTCGCATCGAGCAGCAGAATGTCGACAGCTATGACATGATGCGGATTGCGGAAATGCCGAAGGTCGAAACGATTGTCATGCCGTCGGGTGGTTTCTGGGGCGGTGTAGGCGAGCCGACCATCTCCGTTGCTGCTCCGGCCGTCCTCAACGCCATCGCCGCCGCGACCGGAAAGCGCTACCGCAGCTTCCCGTTGAAAAATCACGGCCTGCAAATGGCCTGAACACAGCTCTGCGGGTCCGGGATCCGCAGCTCTCGTGCGTGATTACGAGCCTGATTGGTCGTGGCGAGCGGAGCTGATTTGTGAGACTGTGTCACGAATTGCCATCTCACCACGCCTGATTTGCTGAATGCGAATGACAAGCTGGGCGAATAGTTCCTCACGTCTTCTCGCTCGGTGCCCCACGGGCATGTTAGCCGCATCACTCATTCTTGCGTTGCTCGCCTACGCGCCGCCGCTCAATGCTGCGGATGCCCCTGCCGGCGCGGCTTCTTGCTCCGGGTGCCATCCAGCGAGGGCATTCGTGAACACCCCGGTGCCCCGTCTCAACGGACGCAACCATGCCGAGCTTGTCGCCGCCATGGAAGGATTCAAATCGGGGAAACTGCCCTCGACGGTCATGGGCCGCATTGCCAAGGGTTTCTCCAACGGCGAGATCGAGGCCATCGCTGCCTGGTACGGCGGGCAAAAAGAATGAATCAGGCTTCAACCCGCTTGTGACAAGGTCTGCCATGCATAGACACTCCGCGACCCGTCGTGAGTTCGTCAGGCACGGTGCGGTAGCTGCGGCCCTGATTCCGCTGCCTGTCCTGGCCCAAGGCGAGAGCGGACGCGTGGTGGTGGTGGGCGGAGGATTTGCAGGCGCCACCTGCGCCCGCTTCATCAAGCGGCTCAATCCGCGTATTGGCGTCAGCTTGGTGGAGGCGAACCAGACGTTCACGGCCTGCCCATTCAGCAATGCGGTGATTGCCGGCTTGCGTGATCTCAAGGCGCAGGAATTCGGGTACGACAAGGTTATTGCCGACCAGATCGCGGTGACTCTGGCGCCCGCGACAGCAATCGATACTCAGAGCCGCACCGTCACTCTAAGCAACGACTCCCGCATCAGCTATGACCGGGCAGTGCTTGCGCCCGGCATCGACATCCGCTGGGGCGCATTGCCCGGCTACAACGAGACCGCGGCGGAGCGAATGCCGCACGCCTGGAAAGCCGGCGAGCAGACAACGTTGCTGCGGCGCCAGCTCGAGGCAATGGCGGACGGCGGTACGGTCATCATCTCGGCGCCCGCGAACCCATTCCGCTGCCCTCCGGGACCCTACGAACGCGCGAGCCTCATCGCCTATTACCTCAAGAGCAAAAAGCCTAAGTCGAAGCTCATCATCCTCGATGCCAAGGATATGTTCTCGAAGCAGCGTCTCTTTGAGAATGCCTGGAAACAGCTCTATCCGAATCTTGAATGGGTATCGCTCTCGTCCGGCGGCAAGGTTGTGTCGGTGGACGTTGGGGCTATGATTTTGACCACCGAATTCGGCACGCACAATGCCGATGTAGCGAATGTGATCCCGCCGCAGAAAGCGGGCCGAATCGCCGACCTCGCCGGCGTTGCCGATCGCTCCGGATGGTGCCCGATCGACCCTGTGACGTTTGAATCCAAGCTGCAACCCAATATTCACGTGATCGGCGATGCCGCGATCGCCGGCGCGATGCCGAAATCGGCTTTTGCCGCCAATGCGCAGGCGAAGCTCTGTGCCGTCGCGGTCGTGAGCATGCTATCCGGCCAAATTCCGCAGCCGGCGAAACTGATCAATACTTGCTACAGCCTCGTGGCTCCGGACTATGGAATTTCCATCGCCGGGGTTTATCAACCGGCCGACGGACAACTGAAAGAGGTCGAGGGAGCCGGCGGCGTCAGCCCGCTGGATGCGCCCAGCGAGACGCGCGCGGCGGAGGCGCGCTTCGCCAACGGCTGGTTCAACACGATCACCGAAGAAGTGTTCGGCTGATTGTGCGCTTGCCGGCATTGCCAGCCGCGGTCGCTGCCGGCGCGCTGGTGCTCAGCTCCGCCGCCCTGTCTCAAGACGCGCTCAAACACTATCAGGTCGAAGGCGACTCTATTCCGGAGTCGCTCACGGGAACGACGGGGGACCCTGAGAAAGGGCGGGCGATCGTGCTCAACCGGCAGGTGGGGCTCTGCCTTCTGTGTCACTCTGGCCCCTTCCCCACCGTGAGGTTCCAGGGAACGCTGGCGCCCGATCTTGCCGGGGTAGGCTCACGCTGGTCGGACGGTCAGCTGCGGTTGCGAGTGGTCGATGCAAGCCGCCTCAACCCGCAGACCATCATGCCGCCATACTACCGCACCGAAGGGCTCAACCGGGTCGCTCCGGAACGGCGCGGAAAGCCTATTCTCACGGCTGAGCAAATCGAGGACGTGGTCGCGTATCTCCGCACGCTGCGCTAGATCGATACGGAAATCAGCAAACCGCTCGAAGCCATGCCGCAAAAGCATTCCCCTAGAGATCATCCGGGCCCGACCCGACGCCAAGTCCTGAACCAAGGGCTCACGTTCGTCGGGAGTTCGCTCGCGCTTTGGATCCAGCCTGCACGTGCGACGCCCGAAGCCATGCGCGCAGCGATGCGCAACGTTACGGGTGAGGCAACCGTCGGCAAGGGTAAGGTCAAGATTGAGCTTCCTGCACTTGTTGAAAGCGGCAACGCAGTGCCGCTTTCCGTATCCGTGGCGAGTGCGATGACCGCGACCGACTACGTGAAGTCCATCCACGTCTTCAATGAGCGCAATCCCCAGCCCAACGTGCTCGGCGTGAGGCTCGGACCGCGTGCCGGCCGCGCCAGCTTCAATACCCGCATTCGGCTGGCCGATAGCCAGACTGTCGTCGCGATCGCAGAGTTGAGCGACGGATCGTTTTGGAGCGAAAGCGTGGACGTCATCGTTACGCTGCCTGCGTGCCTGGAGACGCTGTAATGGCCCACCCCCTGCTGAGCGTACCGGGGAAGGCCAAGCGCGGCGAGATCGTCGAGATCAAGGCGCTGATTCAGCATGAGATGGAGACCGGCTTTCGCGTAACCAACGACGGGAAGACGATTCCGCGCGACATTATCACCGAGTTTTTATGCAAGTATAACGACGAAGAAGTGTTTCGCGCGCAGCTGTTTCCCGCGATGTCGGCGAACCCGTTCCTGTCGTTTTTCACGACCGCAACTGAGAGCGGCACGATCGTGTTTGAATGGAGCGGAGACAACGGGTTTTTCGCGACCGCCTCTGCGAGCATCTCGGTAGAGTGACACGCTTTGTACTCATAGCCCTGCTGCTGAGCCTCAGCGGCCCTGCGGCGCCCGGCGAAATCCCGCTCGCCGAGCGAAAGTCCAGCTACGAGCTCATGGGCCCCGATACCCGCGCCATGCAGGATGATGACGCTGCCAATCCCGGGATGCTGTGGGTGCTGGATGGAGAAGCGCTTTGGAATCGCAGAGAGGGCGCTGCCGGAAAATCATGCGCCGATTGCCATGGCGACGCGGGCGCAAGCATGCGCGGTGTCGCAGCGCATTACCCTGCCTTTGCCGCCGGCCGCGCCTCGCCAGTGAACCTCGAGCAACGGATCGATATTTGCCGCGCTGAGCGGCAGCAGGCCACACCGCTTCGCTTCGAAAGCAGGGAGCTACTGGCACTCGCCGCCTATATCGGCTTCCAATCACGCGGCATGGCGATTGAGGCGCCGGCGGAGGAGCGCGTGCAACCGTTTCTTCAGGCCGGGCGAGCGATGTTCACGCAGCGCCAGGGTCAGCTCAACCTATCCTGCGCGCAATGCCATGACGACAACTGGGGACAAAAGCTCGCGGGCGCGCCGATCACGCAGGCGCAGCCCACGGGTTATCCGCTCTATCGGCTGGAATGGCAGACGCTCGGCTCGCTGCAGCGCCGGCTGCGCAACTGCCTTTCAGGCATACGCGCCGAAACCTATCCACTCGGCGCGCAGGAATATGTGGACCTGGAGCTCTTTCTGATGTGGCGCGCCCGCGGCATGAAGATGGAGACCCCCGCCGTCCGGCCCTAAACAGCGCGACTGCGCCGCGACATCAACGCCGCTGGGCCCGCCGCGTGCGAGGTGATCGAATAAAGATCAACTCCGCGCTGCACGGTCCTCTATCAGCTCGGTCGCTGTGATCTCGATGCCGAAGCCTGCGAGCCCGACATAGGTCATCTTGGTCGACGTCAGCAGCCGAATGGAGGTTATCCCGAGGTCCTTGAGGATCTGGGCTCCGAGCCCAACCTCGCGCCATTGCCGCGAGCGCGCGAACTCGGATCCGGTCGAGCCGGAATGCGGGATGGCGTGAGTGGGCACGCCGGCAGCGCCGTCGCGCAGGAAAACGATCACCCCGCGTCCTTCCTGCTTGAAGCGCTCCAACGCCGAGTGGACCGGATGCGCTCCACCGAAAACGTCACGAATAATATCGGCGCGGTGCAGCCGGGCCGGCACATCCTTGCCGCTGCCGATCCGGCCGTAAACAAACGCCATGTGCTGAATGGCGTCGAACGGGGTGACATAGGCGTAACCCTGAAGAGTCCCGATGCTGCTCTTCACCGGAAACTCGCCAATGCGCTTGACCAGCTTGTCCCGCGTCTGCCGATACGCGATCAGATCCGCTATGGAAACCTGCTTGAGCTTATGCCGGGCCGCAAATTCTGCGACGCCTGGACCGCGCATGACAGAGCCGTCGTCGTTCATCAACTCCGCGAGCACGCCGACCGGCGGCAAACCGGCAAGCCTGCAGAGGTCAATACAGGCCTCGGTATGCCCGGATCGCATCAGCACACCGCCGTCCTTCGCGACCAGCGGAAACACGTGACCCGGGCGCACGAAGTCGCTCGCGCCGCTGTTGTCGTTGGCAAGCGCGCGCACCGTATTGTTGCGCTCCTCCGCCGAGATCCCGGTGGTGAGACCGTGACGGCAATCGACTGAGACCGTGAATGCGGTGCCGAGCGGCGCATCATTGGCCGCCACCATCGGGTCCAGATGCAAGCACTTGGCATGCTCGGCCGAGAGCGGAGCGCAGACGATGCCTGACGTATTGCGAATGACGAAGGCCATTTTTTCCGGTGTGCAGAGCGATGCCGCAACGAACAAATCGCCTTCGTTCTCGCGGTCGTCGTCGTCGGTGACGACCACGATCTCGCCTGCGGCGAAGGCGGCGATGACAGCCTCTACCCGCTGATGATCATCGTGCACGCGATTAACTCGCTAGTACTGCGTCTTCATGGAATCCATCCGCTGCTCACGCTTCGGGACGCGTAAATGGCCATGGCGGCTGCTCTCCGATCTGTCCACGGTGACGCAGATAATGATCGGCAAGAACGCACGCGACCATGGCTTCCCCGATCGGCACGGCGCGAATTCCGACGCAGGGATCGTGGCGCCCCTTGGTGACGATCTCGGTATCGGCTCCGTACCGATCGACGGTGCGCCGGGGCGTCAAGATGGACGAGGTCGGTTTCACCGCGAAACGGCAGACAATTGGCTGTCCCGTGGAGATCCCCCCGAGAATGCCGCCGGCTTGGTTGGACAAAAAAATGGGTTTTCCATCGTTGCCCATTCGCATCTCATCCGCGTTCTCTTCCCCGCTGAGCGCGGCAGCCGCAAAGCCCGCTCCAATCTCCACTCCCTTGACCGCATTGATGCCCATCAGCGCGGCCGCGAGATCGCCATCAAGCTTGCCGTAGACCGGCGCGCCAAGCCCTGCCGGAACGCCTTCCGCCACCACTTCTATGACGGCTCCTACCGATGATCCGCGCTTGCGGATGTTGTCGAGATATCCTTCGAAGAGCTGGGCCTGCTCGGGATCAGGACAGAAGAACGGATTACGCTCCACTTCGTCCCAGCTCCAGCGTGCGCGTTCGATCCGGTGCGACCCCATCTGGACGAGTGCTGCCCGCACCCTCATGCCCGGGACGAGCTTGCGCGCAATCGCTCCGGCGGCAACGCGCATTGCGGTCTCGCGTGCGGATTGACGGCCACCGCCGCGAAAGTCGCGGATCCCGTATTTGATGTCATAGGTGTAGTCCGCGTGGCCAGGCCGATACTTGTCGCTGATCTCGGAATAATCCTTCGAGCGCTGATCGACATTCTCGATGACGAGGCCGATGGGCGTACCGGTCGTGACCTGCGTGCCGGTGGCGGGGTCTGTGAACACCCCGGAAAGGATTTTCACCGCGTCCGGCTCGCGACGCTGACTGGTGAAGCGCGAGCTCCCCGGCCGGCGCTTGTCCAGATAAGGCTGGATGTCAGCCTCGGTCAGAGGAATACCGGGCGGGCATCCATCCACCACACAGCCGATGGCCGGACCATGGCTCTCGCCGAACGTCGTGACCCGAAAAACGTGGCCAAAGGTATTGAACGACATGAGTTCCTGCCGGCCGCGGCTTGGTAACCGGCGGACCGAACGAGGTCAACGCGAGGCTACGAGCCTATATCCTTGCGCGGGTCATACCGCTTTCGCTCGTGCCACTTGCGCATCAACTCGTTGAGGTCGGTATCGGCGCGATCCGGGAGCATGATGCGCACGGTTGCGAGAAGGTCGCCCCTGCCCTCTCTGGCTGGAAAACCCCTCCCCTTCAGTCGGAACGTGCGCCCCGAATTTGTGCCGGCGGGGATCGCAAGCTCGACCTCCCCGTCCAGGGTTGGCACGCGCACCTTGCCCCCGAGCACCGCCTCATAAAGCGCGATGGGAAGGTCGATCCGCAGATCAGCCCCGGAGCGCTTGAAAAGCGGATGCGGGGTCACCGCAACCGTAATCAGGAGATCTCCGGCGCGGCCGCTTGGACCTGTTGTCCCCTGCCCCTTCAACCTGATCTGCTGGCCATCGGCGAGGCCTGCCGGGATTTTGACCTCGATCTCCTTTCCCGTCGGCAGCTGCACTCTCTTGGTGACACCCTTTGCAGATTCCGCCAGAGTTATCGAGAGCGAAGCCGTAACATCGCCGCCGTGGACACCGGATTGAGTGGTGGTGCCGGAACCATCGTAATCAAAGCCGAATCCAGCTCCTGGCCGTGCCCGGGCCCCCCGTTCCATGCCGCCTCCGAACGCCTCCTTGAGGATGTCTTCGAAAGCACCGAAGCCGCGCCCGCTGCCGCGGTGAATCCCGTCAGCACCCCACGTGAACGTCTCGAACCCGCTCGCCTGGCCGAAGCCCCTGCGGCCCCGGCTGCCAAACCCCTCGAAGCCGTGAAAGCGCGGCTTGCCCTCCGCATCGATTTCCCCGCGGTCATAGGCCTTCCGCTTGGCTTCGTCGCCAACGATCTCATACGCCGCATTCAATTCGGCAAAGCGGGAGGCCGCACGCGAGTCATGCTTGTTGGCATCCGGGTGCAATTTTTTGGCGAGTTTCCGGAATGCGCTCTTGATCTCAGCGGCACCTGCTCCCTTTGACACCCCGAGGACATCATAGGGGTCGCGCATCTTCAACCCTCCAAACCGGCATACGCATTCTCATTGGAGCAACCCACCAACCCCGCCGATTATGTGGGGAGGTTGGCAGCGGAGCGCAACAATATGACGTTGCTCATGATTCTGCGAGGGGCTGGCGCGGGCCCAGGGACGACAGCAGATTCGACACCGCCGATTTCAGCACCGCGCCGGGCAAAAGACAGCGGGGTGGTCACGTCCCTTACTGCTCACCCGCTGGGCGCCGAGCAACGTGCAACCTCGCTAGGACTGCGGCGACGTCTTGATGTCCGACGAATCCTTCCACGTCCGCAAGCGTCGGACCTGCCATTTGCCGCGATCCACGCGGCAACCGGCGCCATGGAGCCAGGCTTCGCTTCCGTCCTTGACATAGCTCGCGAGAAAATCGCGGCACACGCTGCCTTCCTGCGAGTAGGCCGAAGCCAGCGGCGTGATGGTGCCGCGTGCGCCGGTCCTTGGATTTTCCCAAGGCATGCTGACGTCCTTGCCACCCTTGCTTAGAGCGTCACTCGCTACCGCCCGCGCGATCGCGAGGTCTGCTTGCGACGGCGGTTGCATGAGCGGCTTCGGGGTGGCGAGGTGAAGCAAGCCGCCGTGCTGCGCGGTCCCTTCATCTTTGGCAAACAAGTTGTCCAGCTGATAGGAGAAGCTGCAGCCCGCCAGCGCGAGCGTGAGCGCGGCCGCGCACCCCCGGATGCAGCGGTACACAAGCGCGTGCGATCGCGACGGCATTCGCCTATATACCCAGATGTTGGGATGTAACGCTTGGCGCCAGCGCCGCCACTTGGGGACTCCGCACGTTGTCAGAATCGGCTCCCATAGAGCACCCGATCTGGTTAACGACCGGTGATTTTACCGAAGCCGACGAGCCGCTGCGCCTGTTTGCCGCCTGGTTCGCGGATGCGACAAGGAGCGAGCCACGCGATCCTACCGCGATGGCGCTCGCCACGGTCGATGCGGATGGCCTGCCCAATGTTCGCATGGTCCTCATGAAGGGTTTTGACGAACGGGGATTCGTCTTCTACACCAACATGGACAGCCAAAAAGGGCGGGAGTTGGACGCAACCCATCGCGCCGCCTTGCTGTTTCATTGGAAATCATCCAATCGACAAGTCCGATTGCGCGGACCCGCAGGCAGGGTCGACGATGCCGAGGCGAATGCGTATTTCGCGACCCGCCCCCGTCTTGCCCAGATTGGCGCATGGGCCAGCAAGCAGTCCGCCCCACTGGAAAGTCGCCATGCTTTCGAGCAGGCTATTGCCCGTCACGTGGCGAAATTTGCGGTGGGCGAGGTGCCCCGACCACCGAATTGGTCCGGATACCGGCTGGTGCCGCTCATCATGGAGTTCTGGCAGGATCGGCCGTTTCGATTGCATGACCGGGTCGAGTTTCGCCGCGAGGGCTTGGATGCGCCCTGGCGCAAAACGCGGCTTTACCCTTGAGGCTCCGATGCGGCCACCCCGCGCCAATCCCCCGACATGACCAGGCCAAACAGTCCGCGGCGAACTCTCCTTCTGACCGGGGCAAGCCGGGGCATCGGCCACGCCACCGTCAAGCGGTTCTCGGCGGCGGGCTGGCGGGTCATTACCTGCTCGCGGCACGCCTTCCCCGAGAACTGCCCATGGGAGATGGGGCCGGAAGACCACATTCAGCTCGACCTTTCGGACCCGGAGCAGACGCTTACCGCAATCACCGAGATCAAGCAGCGGCTGGACCCGCGGGAGCTCAACGCGCTTGTGAACAACGCAGCGATCTCTCCCAAGGCGGGTGCAGGAAAGCGGCTGTCCTCCATCGAGACCACGATCGACGTTTGGGAACACGTATTCCGGGTGAATTTCCTCGCGCCCATCATGCTTGCGCGCGGTCTGCTCGAGGAGCTCAAAGCCGCAAAGGGCTCCGTGGTGAACGTGACTTCTATAGCAGGCTCCCGGGTGCACCCGTTCGCAGGCGCCGCCTACGCCACGTCGAAGGCCGCGCTGGCCGCGCTGACGCGGGAAATGGCTGCTGATTTCGGCCCGCTCGGGGTTCGCGTCAACGCCATTGCTCCGGGCGAGATCGATACCCAAATGCTCTCTCCCGGCACGGAAGAGATCGTGGCGCATCAAATCCCGATGCATCGCCTCGGTACCCCCGACGAGGTAGCCAAGATCATTTACGTGCTGTGCACCGACACTTCATCCTACTTGAACGGCGCCGAAATTCATATCAATGGCGGACAGCATGTCTAGAGTCACAGCCATTTCTTCCACTTGAAGAAATAATAGGGCAGCGCCGCCGCCAGAACCATCAGGGCAATCGCCACCGGGTAGCCGTAGAACCAATCGAGCTCCGGCATGTGCTTGAAGTTCATGCCGTAGATCGACGCGATCAGCGTAGGCGGCATGAGCGCGACCGCCGCGACCGAAAATATCTTGATGATGTTGTTTTGCTCGATGGTGACGACACCCAGCATGGCATCGAGCAGGAACTGAATCTTGTTGGAGAGATAGGCGGCATGGTCCGACAGGGAATGGACGTCGCGCTGCATGCCGCGCAGCTGGGCTCGCGGCTCTTTCGGCCAGCGCATGGTGTCAGCTTCATTAGCCAGATAAAGCAGAAGGCGGCCAATGGAGACCAGGCTCTCGCGCACCTTGGAGGCGAGGTCGCCTTTGCGACCGATGGCCCGGAGGATCTGGTTATAGCTGCGATCGGCTCGTCCGCCTTCCGGCTCGAATATGTCATGGGAGATTTGGTCGACCTCTCCGCCGATGCGCTCCAGAATATCGGCTGTGCGGTCGATTACGGCATCAAGCAGGTCCATCAGCACCGTTTCCCCGCTGACCGCGGGCGAGCAGACGCGGGCAAGCTTATTGCCGACAATCGAGAACGGACGCGGCTCCTCGTAACGAACGGTGATCAGCCGGTGCCCGGATAATATGAAGGTGATCGGCGTGGTCCTCGGGGTGGGAGTATCGGCCTGAGACATCAACGTGGCCGTCATGTATCGCGCGCCGTTCTCTACATAGAGGCGGCTGGTCACTTCGATCTCCTGCATTTCTTCGCGGGTCGGAACCGCAATACCGACCTTGTGCTCCACTATCCTGTCTTCCTGGGTATTCGGATTGACCAGGTCGAACCAGACCGAAGCGTCAGGCACGTCTTCCTTGGACGCGACCGGAATGCGCTCAAGGGAGGCGTCGCGCGGAACGTAGACCCAAAGCATGACCCCTCCGCGATGTCCGACTGCACAATCCGGGGGATCGAGATCCCACGACACGATGCGCCCTGGGCTTCTTATAACCGCGTTGGGTGACAATCCATATGAATTTGGATGAGTGGCTACGGATGCAAATGGTCACGCTCGTCAGCGGCGCTGCCATGCCACGGCATGGTCCAGCGGCACCCTGAACGGGGTTGATGCAGACCGATTTGGAAATACGTAGAAGCGGATCGGATGAGGCTGGCGACCAGATCAGGCCGCCATGTCGCGACGCTTCTCCTCATCGGGCGTGGTGGCCGGCGCGGAAGCGGTGCTCTTCGCGTCCTGTTTGAACTGCAGCGCGGCGACAACGGCCGATATTCCGATCGACCCATAACGGCTATCAAGGTTCGAGTTGTTATCGTGAGTATCCTGCTTGGAGGGGCGGGTGGTCTTTTTGGTCATCTTCGTTTCCATTGCTGTTTTTCTTGGAACGCTTTCACTCGATCAGCGCGTGAGGATGACGCCCGAGTGCGGCCAAAATGGGCAACAAATCGTGTGAGATCGTGGCATTTTGGCCTAAGTTCCACGCACGCCAGTGAAAATTCCCGCGTGGTGAACAAGACGTGAAGCTCGGTGTCGTCGCAGGGAGGTCGCGTGAATTCGGCTTCGCGGCCGTTTAATTGCAGAAAAATTGGGCTTTCCCCAAGAACTCCCCTCGCAAACTGCGACATTCCTGCAACAGGTTGCCGTTACAATTGAATTCGCACCGGTGTTTTACTGGAAGTAACGAGCGCTTTTAGCTAATTGAAACGGTACAGAGTCGAAAAGCTCGTTCGGCAGCGCCACCGCAAAGCGTGCGTGCATAAGGGGGAAGTAAATGGCGAGAAGGGGGATTGCTTTTATTCTGGCCAGCCTGCTGCTGGGCGGATGCATGCAGGCCACGATAGATCCTGCGAGCGACGCGAACCTCACGCCGCGCGATCGCCGGCTCCTGGCCAATGCGCCTTATCAGCGCATTACGCTTCCAGTCGACTACCAGCGCTCGATCGTCGAGTATCATCGCAAGGAAGCCCCGGGTTCGATTGTGATCGATACCGACTCGCGGTATCTCTACTACGTTCTCGCGGACAACAAGGCTATTCGCTACGGCGTGGCTGTAGGCGAAGAAGCATTGTCCTGGTACGGCATCGCCAGAGTTGGCCGCAAGGAAGAGTGGCCGACGTGGACGCCGACGGCAGAGATCAAGCGTCGTCTCGGCAATATTCCTGACTTCGTCGATGGCGGACCGCACAATCCCATGGGCGCGCGCGGTCTCTATCTCTACCAGGGTAGCAAGGATACGCTGTTCCGCATCCACGGCACCAATCAGCCCGAGCATATCGGCCAGGCCGTCTCGTCCGGCTGCATACGGATGACCAATGAGGACGTGATCGACCTTTATAGTCGCGTCAAATTGGGCACGATCGTCGTGGTGCTTGCGCCCAAGCAAGGAGAGTCGCCGTTCAACCCGAGGGTCGCGACGGCGGTACCGCAAGCTCCCAACAGCTTCTGATTCGTCTCGAGGGGGCCGGGAACGGCGCCGGGTGGGGGCCCGGCGCCGTTTCACTTTCACACTGCTGCCTACCGCTCACACCAGCCGTCGCGCGCTGGCCCACTCCAAGCTCAGATCCAGGGCGCGCCGCAGTCGATCAAACAACTCGTCGATCTGCGTCGGCGTGATGATCAGCGGCGGGCAGATCGATACGACATCCCCGGCAAGGGCCCGCACGATCAGGCCTTCCTGCTCGGCGAAGCGCACGACCTGCGGAGCCACGCCTGCTTTCGGCTCGAATGGGGTTTTGCTGCGCCGGTCGGCGACGAGCTCGATCCCGCCGATCAGACCGAGGCCGCGCGCCTCTCCCACCAACGGGTGGTCGCTCAATGCACGCAGCCGCGCCTGGAAATGCGGCGACTTGCGTGCGACCTCATCCGCGATGCGCTCACGCGCATAAATGTCGAGCGCCTTGATCGCCACCGCCGCTGCTACGGGATGGCCCGAATAGGTGAAGCCGTGACCAAACATGCCGATCTTGCGGCTTTCATCGAGCATGGCCTCGTACATCATCGGCGGAACGGTCACGCCGGCGAGCGGCAGATAGGCCGACGTCAGTGCCTTTGCGACCGTAATGGAATCGGGCTCGAATCCAAGCATGCTGCAGCCGAACATGGTCCCGAGTCGGCCGAAACCGCAGATCACCTCGTCGGAGATCATGTAGACGTCATACTTGCGGCACACCTGCATCATTTCGGAAAAGTAGGTTTTGGGTGGAACGATCACTCCGCCAGCCCCCATCACCGGCTCGGCGATGAAAGCCGCCACGGTCTGCGGTCCCTCGCGGATGATCAGCTCCTCGAGCTCCCCTGCCAATCTGCGAGCAAACTCGTCCTCGCTCTCGCCGTCATGGGCAAACCGGTAATGGTGCGGGCATCCCGTGTGCAGAATGCCGGCGATGGGCAGGTCGAAATCGCGGTGGTTGTTCGCAAGGCCGGTGAGCGAAGCGGCCGCGATCGTCACCCCGTGATATGCACGCATCCGGCTGATGATCTTCTTCTTCTGCGGCCGTCCGAGCGCGTTGTTCATGTACCAGACGAGCTTGATCTGGGTGTCGTTCGCCTCCGAACCCGACGAGCAGAACAACATCCTGGAGGCATCGACCGGCACCAATTCCTTCAGCCGTTCAGCGAGCTCGATTGCGGGATCATGACTTTTGCCGGTGAAGAGATGAGCAAACGATAGCTTGCGCATCTGTGCAGCCGCGGCTTCGACCAGCTCTTCATTGCCGTAACCAAGCGCAGTGCACCAAAGCCCTGCCATGCCCTCGATGTATTCTTTTCCCTCGCTGTCATAGACGAATATGCCGTTTCCCCGTTCCAGGATGAGCGGACCGCTCTCGCGAAACGCTGCGAGCTGCGTATAGGGGTGAACAAGCGTCTCGATGTCACGAACGGCAAGGTTGCTGAGCCGGGACATGGGTGTGCGGCGCTCCTGCGATCAAGACCGATGCGCGGGCCGCGGCAGCGGCAGCGGCACAGGGCTTTCCACGGTCACGTTGCCTGGCTCGGGCTCGCGCACATCCCACCGGCACAGATGCTGGTTATTCCTGCGCTCCGCCAGATCCACGTGGATGTGGTCTTCATGATAACCGTCGGAGCCCGGACCTAGCACGGTCGCAAAGCGCGCGCAGGCGCTTCGCCGCAAGCTCTCGCGAAAAGCCCTGGATACCTCCGGGTCCGTGAGCTTGACCACCGTGCCGTTCGTCAGCTTCAGAGAGCGGATGTCGATCGCGTTTGCCTTGCCGTGCTCGGACAGCTGGGCTGCCGCGATGTTGTTGCGCCCGCGACAGTCATAGGAGGCGTAATTGTCCAGGCTGTTGAGAGAGCTCCCCAGCGCGTGCACGCGCGGGGCTACATCCGCGCGCACCCATTGGACAATGACCTCGGCAAGACTGCAGCGCAGCATTGCCGGGGGCACGACGGCAACTTGCGCCTTGTTAGGCAGCAGAATCGTTTCCAGCTGGACCACGTCATCCGCAGCACATTCGCCGGGCCCGGTGACGGGTGGCAGCCCGACAATGACCGCCATGGCCTTCAAGCGCCTCTGGCATTCGGACGGATTAGCCGCATTGTCCGGAGCGGCTTGAGGACTCTGCATGGCCGCTTCCGGCGTTCGTGGCCGCGGCATCGGCACGGTCTCCGCCGCAACGCGGTCGCAGATCACCGTCGCAAGTATAAGCATCGCTAAGAGCTTCACGACCGAGCATATCGGTGAGGATTGCGACCTTCTGGCGACTGAAGGATGCGAGCAGGGCCTCTCTTGTGCACCCATGTTAGCTTCTCGACATGATGGCTCGATTCGATACGGTGGTGTGCGGGCTCGGAGCCATGGGGAGCGCCGCACTTTATCATTTGGCGCGCCGCGGCCAACGCGTGGTCGGGCTCGAGCGTTATGAACCCGGCCACGACCGCGGCTCGTCCCACGGCGCAAGCCGCATCATCCGGCTCGGCTATTACGAGCATCCCTCTTACGGCGAGATCCTCGCCGATCTCGCCACGCGAGGGGAAACACGCCACGACATCAGTCGGTTGCGACTTCGCCGTTTTCAATGATGGCCCGCTCGCATAATGTAGGCGCAAACGCGCGAAGGCGCCGACAGGAGGAAAACCATGCTCGGACTGATGCAGGAGTGGCCGCTGCTCTGCCACCGCATCATCGACCACGCCGCTCTCAACCATGCCGACCGGCCGATCGTCACCCGCTCGGTCGAAGGCCCCATTCACACCACGAACTATGCGGAGATCCGCGCGCGGGCGCTGCGCCTGGCGCAACGTCTGGAGCGCGATGGGATCAGGCTTGGCGACCGCGTCGCGACGCTCGCCTGGAACACCTGGCGCCATTTCGAGTCCTGGTACGGAATCATGGGCATCGGAGCGATCTACCATACCGTCAATCCACGCCTGTTCCCGGAGCAGATCGTCTGGATCGTCAATCACGCCGAAGATCGCGTCATGCTCCTCGACCTTACGTTTGTCCCTCTGATCGAGAAGCTTGCGGCGCAGATGCCTACCATTGAACGCTACGTCGTCCTGACGGACGCGAAGCATATGCCCGCGACGGCGCTCAAGAATGCGGTTCCCTACGAGCAATGGATCGGCGAGGCCGACGGCGATTTCGCCTGGAAAGCGTTCGACGAGAATACCGCCGCCGGCATGTGCTATACCTCCGGCACGACCGGTAACCCGAAGGGCGTCCTCTACTCCCATCGCTCCAACGTCCTGCACGGGCTCATGGCCAACAATGCGGACGTGAAAGGATTGACCTCGCGAGATGTCGCGCTCCCGATCGTGCCGATGTTCCACGCCAACACATGGTCGATCAATTTCTCCGCCCCGATCTCCGGAGCGTCCCTGGTCCTGCCCGGACCCAAGCTCGACGGCGCATCGATCTACGAGCTGCTCGACCGTTACAAGGTGACCTGCAGCGCAGGAGTTCCCACCGTCTGGCTCATGCTCTTGCAGCATCTCGCCGCGACCGGCAGCAAGCTTCCCCATCTCAAAAAGATCGTGATCGGCGGTTCTGCCTGCCCGCGCGCCATGACCAAGACCTTCCAGGACGAGTATGGAGTTGAAGTCATTCATGCCTGGGGGATGACGGAGATGAGCCCGCTTGGCACTGTGTGCACAATGAAACCGGCCTTTGCCGGGCTCGCGGGCGAAGAGCGGCTCGACATCCAGCAGATGCAGGGACACACGCCTTTCCTCGTCGAGATGAAGATTACCGACGATTCCGGCAAGCGCCTGCCGTGGGACGGCAGGACCTTCGGCCGCCTGAAGGTGCGCGGGCCGTCGGTGGCGCGGGCCTATTACAGGGAAGAGGGCAACATTCTCGATGCGGAGGGTTTCTTCGACACTGGCGACGTAGCGACCATCGATCGCCACGGCTATATGCGCATCACAGACCGCTCGAAGGATGTCATCAAATCGGGTGGGGAGTGGATCTCCTCCATCGAGATCGAGAATCTCGCCATCGGCCATCCCAAGGTCGCAGAGGCGGCGGTGATCGGAGTACGGCATCCCAAATGGGACGAGCGGCCGTTGCTGGTACTCGTGCTCAAGCCGGGGGCCTCGGCAACACGGGAAGAGATCTTCGCCTTCATGAAGGGAAAGATTGCGGGCTGGTGGATGCCGGACGAGATCGTGTTCGTCGACGAGATCCCGCATACGGCAACCGGCAAGATCCAGAAGACCGTGCTGCGCGAGCGTTTCAAGGGCTTCGTTCTGCCCGCGGCAGCGACGGCCTCTTGACACCCAACTCTCGCCACAGGGCACGCTAAATTCCGCGGACGGTTGGGCTTCAGGATCGAAAAATGACCATCCTCGATACGACCGTTTCGACGGCGCAGACCAGCATGTCCGCTCCTGCCCGCATGACGCGCTTTCTCGGTCGTGGTGCAGCTTTCTGGCGGCTTCTCGCCCGCGGTGCCGTGATGCTGATGTTCACTCTTGGAATCTATCGCTTCTGGCTCACCACCGACATCCGCCGTTATCTGTGGTCGAATACCGAGATCGCCGACGAGAGCTTCGAGTACACCGGCACGGCGCGCGAGCTGCTCCTCGGTTTTTTGATCGCCATTGCCGTGCTCGTGCCGCTTTACTCCGCCTTCTTTCTGCTGACGCTCGCGCTTGGCCAGATGTGGAGCGCATTGAGCATCGTCGCCCTGACATTTCTTGGCCAGTATGCCGTGTTTCGCGCTCGCCGTTACCGCCTGACCCGGACAATCTATCGCGGCGTGCGCTTCTACCAGACCGGATCGGCCTGGCGCTATTCCGTGTACGCCGTGTTGTGGTGGAGCTTGATCCTGCTGACGTTGGGAATTGCTTATCCGTTTGCTCAATCTCAGCTCGAGCGCTTCAAGATGCGCAATACCTTCTTCGGGAGCATGCCCGGCCGCTTCGAAGGATCCGGGTGGCACCTCTTCCTGCGCGGGATCATCCTTTGGGTGCTTGCAGTGGTGCCTTTCGCAATCGGCGCCGTAGCGACCATTCTCGCCATCGATTGGAACGCACTTACGTCTGCTGCCGCCGGAGATGACAAGGCGAGCTGGCTGGAAAACAGCGGGCTCGCCGGCGCGGTCGTGTTTGCCGCATTGACGGGGCTATGGCTTCTGCTGTCCTTCGCCATTTTCTACCCGGCTTTTCAGACGATGGTCTTGCGTTGGTGGGTGTCGGGGCTGCGCTTTGGAGAGGTCGCGGTGAGCTCGCGCCTGCGCATGACGCAAGTGTTCGCGGTTTACGCCCGGTTTCTGGGCTATGCACTCTTGTTCACATTTGTTGTATCAGTCGCGCTGATGCTCGGGGCTCTGGTTCTTCCAAACATCTCCGGGGCGCTGGATGCCACCTCCGAGGAGATCGTCACGACCGTGTTGGTTCTCGGGGCCTATGTCGCTACCGCGCTCGGCTACTCCACCATCTATCAGGCGACCGTGAAACTCGGGCTGTGGCGATGCATTGTCGAAACTCTCGACATCTCCAACTCCGCGGCGTTGGAGCACGTGACGGCCGCCGGCGAGCCGGCGTCCCCTGTGGGTGAAGGCCTGGCCGACGCCCTCAATGTGGGCGGCATATGAACGCACCTGAGGTCGGCATCTCCACCAGCGCCGGGCGCGGAATCTTTTTTGACGGGCTCTCGGCTAGCCGCCACGAGGTTGCCGTCGAGCTCGCGCCAGCCGCGCTGCGGCTGCGCGCTGCCGACGGGACTATCCTTGCGGAATGGAGATATGACGAGCTTGAGACCCTTTCGTCGCCGGACGACGTGCTGCGGCTCGGCAGGGCGGGCAATCCAGTGCTCGCGCGCCTGGAGGTGAAGGATCCGCAGCTCGCCGCAGCAATTGACGAAAGATCCGCGCCGGTCGACCGCACCGGCCGCATCGAGCGCCGGTTGCGAGACAAGGTCATTTTCTGGAGCGTCGCCGCCACCCTGTCGCTCCTCCTTGTCGCGATCCTGGGCGTGCCGCTGCTTGCGAGCGCCCTTACCCCACTCGTGCCCTATGCTCTCGAACGCAAGCTCGGAGCTGCCGTCGCAACGCAAGCCCGCGCGAGCCTGGATGACCATCGCACCGGCACTGTGTTCGAATGCGGCAATGCACAGAACGAGCAGGCGGGCCGCGCGGCGTTCGACAAATTATTGGAGCAGATCGAGGCAGCCGCCAGCTTGCCTTGGCCGCTTAAAGTCATGATCGTGCGCCGCCCCGAAGCAAACGCGATTACCTTTCCCGGCGGACACATCTACGTGTTCGAAGGCCTGATCAAGAACGCCGACACACCGGACGAGCTCGCCGGCGTGCTCGCTCACGAGGTCGGTCATGTCGCGCATCACGACGGAACGCGAACGGTGATCGAGGGCGCCGGGCTTTCGCTGCTTTTCGGGGCGCTGCTCGGCGACTTCGTCGGCGGCGGTGCGGTGATATTGGCTGCCAAGACGATCCTGCAAACGAGCTATTCTCGCGAGGTCGAGGCCGCTGCCGACAAGTACGGCATCACGCTGATGGCCAGAATAGGCGGCGATCCGCGGGCGTTGGGAACGATCCTGATACGCATAGCAGGAACCACGCACCCCGGGCCGAAAATCCTGGCAGATCATCCCGACACCCGGGATCGCGTTGCGGCGATTGAGGCCATGGCCGAACCGGTCCCACGAAGAGCCTTGCTCGACCAGACGCAATGGGCGTCCCTCAAGACCGTGTGTGCGCGCGCATGAGAGCCATTATGTCCCGCCGCTTTATCGCGACCGAGGCGACCTCGAAGCTCGCCGTCTGGGCGCTTCGCGTCGCGGGATTCGCAGTTGCCGCAACCGTGCTCGCAATCGTGATCGTGCGTCTGGGCCAGTGGGAGACAAAACCCGCAGTCGTCGCTTTTGGCGGCGCCCTCGCAATTGCCGTCATTGCGCTCCTGGTGGCGCTTGGCGCCCTTGCCGTGATCTGGATGGAAGGGCTGGGCGGGATGCGCGCCGCGCTATGGGCGATGGCGATCTCGCTGTTCCTGCTCGCCTATCCCGCCTATCTCGGCCTCAAAGCGTATCGGCTTCCGTGGATCTACGACGTCACCACCGATCCAATCGATCCACCGCACTATGAATGGCTTGCGCGCATCCGCCCCGTGGATGCCAATCCGGCGGCCTATGCGGGCCTTTATGCCGCGGAGCAGCAGCGCCAAGCGTATCCCGACGTCGGACCGCTGAGCACGAGCGCCACTCCGGAAGCCGCTTATCGGGCTGCGCTCACCGTCATGAACAAGCACAAGGATTCGTTCCTCGCCCCCTATTGGCGGGTGGTCGATGCGCGGGAGCCGGCAGGCCGTCGTGACGGACGCATCGAGGCAGTGGCGCGCTCAACCCTCATGGGGTTTCGCGATGACGTGGTGGTGCGGGTGCGGGAGGATCCCGACGGCGCACGCATCGACGCACGCTCCTCCTCCCGCTACGGATCGTTCGATTTCGGCACCAATGCATCGCGCGTTCGCCGGCTGCTCAACGATATCGAGGACATGATCCGCACCCAGCGGAACGAGCGGGCTGTCGCGCGGCCCCCGCCAGCGAAGAAGCCGCCTGCCAAGAAGGATCACTCCAAGCGCGAGCGAGACAGGCGGTAATGCCGATCGAGAGCCGGTCGGCCATCGGTCACGACCAGGCCGCGGGCTACCAGATCTTCAAGATGAGCAAGGACGGACAATCCGGCCGCCTTGGTGAGCCGTGGGTCGAGGCCGACATAGATCGCGCCCACGATGGCCGGGATCTCCGCTTCGCCTTTGCCCAGGCGGCGCAGGATGGCCGCCTCGCGCGCCTGCCGATGATGGATGTAGGAGCGCACGAAGCGTTGCGCCTGCCGCACCGCTCCGCCATGACCCGGCAGATAGATCGACTCTGGACGCGCCGCGAGCTTTCGCAGCGAGGCCATGTAGTCCTTCATTGATCCGTCCGGCGGCGCCACGATAGGCGTGGACCACGCCATCACGTGATCGCCTGAGAACAGCAGGTTCGCCTCTTTGAGCGCAAACGCCATGTGATTTGCGGTATGGCCCGGGGTGGTCACCGCCTCAATGGTCCACCCGGAGCCGCTGACGATCTCTCCGTCTGCAAGCCTCCGATCCGGCTGAAACTCCGTGTCGTTGCTGGCGTCGAGCCGCAGCGCCTCGTCGTCATTGACGGCGCGTGCCGGCCGGTGCGGTCCTTCCGCCAACACCAGAGCACCGGTTGCCGCTTTTACAGCGGGCGCTGCCGGGGAATGGTCGCGATGCGTATGGGTGACAAAGACATGGGTGACGGCCTCGCCACGAACCGCATTGAGCAGCGCGGCAACGTGCGCCTCATCAAGCGGACCGGGATCGACGATCGCGACATGGCCGCGGCCGACGATGTAAGACACCGTCCCTCGGAAGGTGAACGGGCTCGGATTGTTGGCGAGGAGCCGCCGCACCCCCGGCATGACCTCGTCGACCTTGCCAGGCACGAGATCGAACGCCTTGTCGAACGGGATGTCGTCGGTCACCGGGACTTGCGATTCGCAGGGGAGGCACGGGGGCACCCCAAAAACGCCCCGCGTTTTTGGGGACCCCGACTCTCCCCTACACCCAGGTCAGCCGAGCTTGCGCCCGATGATGTCCTCGCAGCGCAGGTCGCCGCTCTGCTCCTCGCCAAGATAGAGCGCACCGGACATCGCCGCACGCATTCGGTTCGACGGGGCGCCCGCGGTGCCCCATCTGTCCGGCATGGGCATCACCTTCTCCCAATACGCCGGGTTCTGCGGCACGTGCGTCGCATCATCGATCTGATCGAGCTCGGTGGTGTATTCGGCCACGAATCCGTTGGGCTCGATGAAATAGGAAAACACATTGTTGCCGGGACCGTGCCGGCCGATACCCCAGGCGATCTCAAAGCCGTTGTTTTTGACACGGCCGGTGCCACGCATCAGCCCGTCAATGTTCGGCAGCTCGTAGGCGACGTGATTGAGCGAGGGGCCGTTGTTGCGGAAGATCGCCAGGCTGTGGTGATCCGCACTGCAGCGCAGGAATTCCATCAGATGCGTGCTGTCGGAGAGCTTGAAGCCGAGCACATCGGCGAAGAATGGCACCTGGTCATCCACCCGCGCGCTGTTGAGCACGACATGGCTGATCTTGGTCGGACGCGAGCGATCGAGCACCGCGTCCGGGTGCTGGACGAGCTCGGAGGAGATGCTCATCGGCAGGCCGTCCGGCGTTTTGAACCGGAAGCCGTAGCCGCCGCCTGCGCTTGCGGGGGCCGGCGCCGGGTCCGCGGTGACGTCGACGCCGTATCCTTTGGCTTTGGCGCAAAGCGAATCAACAGCGGCGCGATCAGGGGCGGCAAAGTGCACGCCCAGGAGCGCCGGCTTCGCCCGCTCGCGGATGCTCAGCACATGATGCTCGCCGCCGGTTGCGCGGAAGTGAATGGTATCGGCTTCCGATGAGACCTCTTCCAGAGCCCAGACCTTGCTGTAGAACTCCGCCGATTGGTGGAGATCGCGAACACCGAGCTCGATGCTGCGAACTCCGGTTACCCTGCCGTTTGCCATTTTTGCGTGACCTCTAAGCGTGTTTGAGACCGTCCTGACGTGTGCTCATCCCAAATCTTGCACAGCCGGAACGAAAGAACCAGGGCCGATCAAGGTCAAAGCTGCGCGATTTTCGGCATCACCTCGGTCGCGAAGAGCTGGAGCGAGCGCAGCGCCTCATTGAGCGTCATGCTGCCGAGGAAAAGATAGGTCAGCAGATAATTCACTCCGAGCTCTCGCACCTGGCGCTCGATCTCGCTGCGCACCGCGTCGGGAGTGCCGGAGATCACCGTTCCATCGGCGACGCACGCCTCGTAGTCCGCGCCGCGCGGCACGTTGAGCCGCGAAACGAGCCCGGTCACGCCGTGCTTGTCGCGCAGCCAATTGAGATGGGAGAGATGGCGATCCATGGCAGGCTTGGCGAACCGCTTTGCCTCCGCATCGGTGTCGGCCACGAAAATATGCCGTTGCACTCCGATCGCAACGCCGCCTGGGAATTCGCCCTTCGGCTGTGCCGCCTTGCCCCGTTTGGCGAACGCCTCCTTGAAGGCGGCGATATTCGTCTTTGCCGTAGGGCTCGGCCCGAGCGTGACGAAGTGGAGACCATGCTCGCCTGCCCAGGTTGAGCCGATGGTGTTGGAGGAGCCGTACCAGAACGCCGGATGGGGATGCTGCAGCGGCCGCAACGCCATCGGGACGTTCTCGTAAGAGAAGTGCGGGCCCTTGTAACTGAGCGCATCCGTCACCAGACCGGCACTGATGCAGTTAAACGCATCGATGAAGATGTCGCGCGATTCCTCGTGCTCGACCTTGTGATATTTGAGCTCGAAGGGGGAAACTCCCCGGCCCACGCCCACTTCAAGTCGGCCGTAGCTGAGGTGATCGAGCATGCAGATCTCCTCGATCAAGCGCAGCGGCGAGCAGAGCGGCAGCAGATAAACCAGCGGGCCGAGCCGCATGCGTCTGGTCGCGCGGGCGACCGCGCCCAGATAGACGCCCGGGACCGGAACCATGTTGAGGGGCGTCGCGTGATGCTCCGCCACGTGCAGGCAATAGATCCCCGCCTCGTCGGCCGCCTGGGCGAACGCGAGCCGCTCGTCGAGCAACGTGGCCAGCGGGCGATCGCCATGCTCGACGTGATCAAATAGTCCGACTTTCATCTTCTCAGTGAGTTTCCGGCTCCGGATGCCCCCCGCCGCCGACGAGAAAGCAGCCCTTCCAGCCTGCTGCCTCCATGGAACGGAGTCGCACGCGAAGCTTTAACCTTATGTCAGGAAGGCGACGCTGTGAACCCGAAACTCATGCATCAATACGCGCGCGATTGCGAGCGCATGGCAAAGGAATGCGTAGAATTATTTACGCAGGAGGCTCTGGTCGAGCTTGCGCTCGAATTCCGCCGAGCGGCGGAAGAGATCGAGAGCGGCCATCGAACGAGGTGGCGGGAAACGGCGCAAAGCTCCCGGCGTGAACGAGCTGGAAGGGCGCGCAGGAAAATCAAGAAACAAGCCGCTGCAGCGCCCCGCCGACAACGGCTGTCCTCCGCTCGCTGACCGGCTCAATCCTGCGTTTTCCCTTGTAAAGTCGGGTGCGGCAGCCAAATCCGCGCGCGCGTGTGTCCAGCGTGTGTCCGGCTCGCAATTGCATTGAAGCCTTTGTGGGCGTATGCTGGCGAGGCCGTTGGGGTGTTCCGACTGGTTCCAGAGTTGGTGTTATGCGTTGCATGGGGTGCGGCGCGCAGATGGTTCTGACGGCGGCCGTGCCGGATGAAACCATGGTCGTGCGGGGATTCGAGCATCAAACGTTTCGGTGCTTCGATTGCGCTATTACCGAGCAAAAACGCACCTTTACCGGCGGCGATCCTGCTCCCGCCGCTCCCGCTCAAGCGATCGCGCCTGCTGCATCGGCTGCTAAGCCCGAGCATCCCTTCGAACCCGCTGATCCTGGCAGCGACGAGGGACCCGCGGCTTGGACCCGCGCCGTCGCGAAGCTGCGCAGCCGGCAAGCCGAGATCCGCCAGCGCGCCGAAGCGGCCAAGCGCATGGACTGGAACATGGAGTTCAACCAGGCCTGGGAGCAGCTCGCTCCGGCGGGCGCGCCGAGCCAGCAAAACGGCCATTCCACCTTCGCAAGACCCAAGGATCTCAAAGCGATGTTCGCCCGCGGCATCCGCGGCCGGCTGCGGAAGGCTGCGGCGATCTCTCTCGGCCGGAGTCGGGCGTCAACACCGATCCCTGCGCCTAGCCCTGAAGCCGCACGAGAGTTCAAGCAGTTCTGGGATAGCCTTGCACCTGGGAGCGGTCCACCGCAGTTGCCGGCCCCGGCGCCATCCGTTTCGAACGGCCCATCGCACGCTCTAGTGCCGTTGCCAAAATCGCTGAGCCTGGTGCCGATCGAGGCGCCGGCTGCCACGACTCCCGCCGCCCGCGCGATATGCCTGCTGCGCGGATCGCAGGCTGCATAGCGCCGGTCTTAGAGCATGTCCCGCAAAAGTGGGAACCGGTTTTGCGAAAAGGACATGCTCAAACAAGACACCAGCGCGGGATGACGATTCGAAGAAAAGTCATGCCGCTCTAGCGAGAAAGCACCAGAGCCGGCAGCTCGGCCAAGCTCGCGACGATGCGGTCCGGAGCGCCCGGCAGACGTTCGCGGCGCTGGCCGTAGCGATTGCACCAGACCACCTGCATCCCGAATGCAGAGGCCGCATAGGCGTCCCAGGCATTTGACGACTGGAATGCGATCGCACGCGCGGGAATGCCAAGCCGATCCACGGCAAGCTGATAGACCTTGGGATGCGGCTTGTAGACCCCAACTTCTTCCACCGAGAGAACGGCATCGAGCAGCTGCTCCAACCCAGCCGCGCGCACGGCGGCGTCAAGCATCTTGGGCGTGCCGTTCGACAGGATTGCAGTGCGCAGTCCCGCTTGCTTGAGCCGCCGCAGCGTGTCCGGCACTTCCGGAAACACGTCGAGCGTGAGATACAGGTTCATCAGCCGCTCGCGCGCTCCCGACCGATCGATCGCCAGGGTCTCCAATGCAAAGTCGAGGGCATCGGCGGTGACCTGCCAGAAGTCCGCATGGCGGCCCTGCAGGGCCCGCAGCCAGGTGTATTGCAGCTGCTTGTCGCGCCACAGCAGGGCCAGCTTGTCGGTGCTCTCTCCGAGGAGCGCGCGGCAACCCTTCGCGGCCGAAGCAAAATCGAACAGCGTCCCGTAGGCGTCGAATACGCAGGCGCTCACGCCTGTCAGCGGGCCGTCCTTCATGTGCTGGTCCCTCGATGCGGACAAAATCCGTCCGCGCGCAATCTATTGCCACCGGAGAGCCTTGCCGGCTAGTGTTTCGGACCCTGCACTCGCATTCGCGAACGCCCAAGAAAGCACCTGCGGAATTGCTGCTCTCGCACCGGCGCCCACAACGCGTGAGGCGCTACGTCAAAAGGGGGTGTCATGCGTCTCGTCGGCTTGCTCCTTGCTCTCATGATGCTCGCGGGGTGCGGAAGATCGCCAGGCCCCGCCGGACCGGTGGGGCCGGCTGGGCCGCAAGGCGTCAGCGGACCACAAGGCCCTGACGGAGCCCAGGGGCCGCCAGGACCGGCCGGTTCGGCAGGTCCTGAGGGCAAGGCGGGACTGCAGGGACCTGCCGGACCGCAGGGAACGCGCGGCGAAGCCGGACCGCCCGGCCCAGCAGGGCCGAAAGGCGATACGGGTCCTGCGGGACCCAAGGGCGAGCGCGGCGAAGCAGGCCCGCCTGGCCCGCCGGGGCCGAATGGACCGTCCGGCGCCGCAGCCGCACTGCGCGGTTTCGACGCCAATACCGATAGCTTCACCTGCGAAGGAAACGAAGTTCTCGTCGCTGCGATCTGCAAGAACGCCGGCGGTCCGCCCCTCCTGCAGGGAGGGACGGTGCACTGCCCGGGATCGGCCGGGATCGTCGGCCTCTGCATGCGCAAGCAGCAATAGCGGAGCGGAACTGGGTTTGCGAAAACACCATGCTCAAACAAGAGGGTGGAGCGGGATGACGATTCGAGCAAGACCGTGATCGACCGGCACACGGAACCCTGGGGGACGCAGGTGACGGCGGTGGAGATCAAGGACATCGTGCTTCCTGACAACATGCAGCGCGCCATGGCGCGGGAAGCGGAGGCCGAGCGCGAGCGACGTGCCAAGATCGTCGCGGCCGAAGGCGAGTACCAGGCCGCGGTCAAGCTCGGAGAGGCCGCCGACATCATCACGCAACATCCCGTTGCGCTGCAGCTGCGCACCCTGCAAACCATGGCGGAAATCTCGGTCGAAAAGAATTCGACCATCATCTTTCCCGCACAGTTCATGACGACGGTGCAGGACGCCTTCGCGACCTTGGCAAAGTATTCGGCAACGAAGTAGCGGGGAAATGCCGCGCGTGCATACTGAAAGTAGCCCTCGCGACGCGTGAAGCTGATCTGAGCCTGCGGCCTAGCGTGAAGCAGCGCCGGAACGCGGGGGAGGGGCGGAGGCGGATTTTGTTCCCGCGCTTTGCCCGACCGTGCTCGAGCCCGCGCCGGTCGCGCTCGGACCGGAGGCGGTTGAGGTGGAAGGGTTGTTGATCGCATAGGAGATCGCCGCGAGCACCACGATCATGGCGATGGTCACTGCGGCAATGGTATCAGCGCTCCACCCGCGTTCTGCGGGGCCGTAGGCGCCGGGGTCCCGGTCGCTCATCTGCACTCCATTCCCGCTGCGTGCATGCAACGCGGGGGCAGCACGGCTGTTCCCTGGTTATTACTGCTGGCCGTTCCAATAGCTCATTGCAGCACCCGAGGCTGCGCCGCCGATGATGCAGGGCAGCCCGAGCTCGACATGCCCGGTTGCAGCCGCGGCAATGCAGCCAATCGCCAGCGCGCCCTGCCCTATCAGTCCCCAGCTCGAGATCTCGCGCCTGGACCCCGGGCCCTTGCGCTTGAGCTCCTCGATCGAGGCAAGCGCATCCTTGCGCAACCGCGTGGTCTCCACCGTCTCCGCAGCTTCGATCACCTCGTTGAGGACGGCTGCGACACGCCTGGGCGCGGTCTTGGCATCGCGCTTGAGGAGCGCGAGCAGCGGCGCATCTCTCGCCGCATTGCTGGCGAGGGTGTACTTGGCCATGTTGCCCATCGTCAGCTTGTCGACGTTGTCGCGTTCATTCGCCCACGGCAGGAGCGTTATGATGCGCTCGATCGGCCGTTGCGATCCGGTCGCAAAATAATAACCCCACAGGGTATCGAGCAGATCGGGGCTCTTATCCAGCGTGATGGCCGAGGCCTTGGAATTATGTCCGCCCTGAAAATGGCCCACGACCTTGTCCCACAGCGTGGGCTCCTTGCGCTCCAAGGGTACCTCATAAAGCGTTGGCGAGCGGCCATCGAGGTAATGCTCGATCATCGTCTTGCGCATCGGCATCCGGTCGGCAAATTTGCGCAGCCATTGCTGCCAGTCGGGATGGGTGGAGTAGGCAATCCCCCGCACGATGACCCACTGATCCACCGGCGCGATGGAAAGCATCTTGGCGATGAGCGCCTCGGCTTTGTCCGGATTGGCGCCGAGTACCCCGGCAATGAAGCCGAGGTAAATGCCCGCCCCTTCCGGCTCCTTGAAGGCGCCTAACTGACTGAGCGCCCTGACGGCAGCAGGCAGCCGTGCCGGATCAGGTCCGGTGCGATAGCTCGCGATCCATTTGGCGACTGCGTCCATCGAGGAGAACTCGCCGCCGTTTTGCAACTCCGCCCGAGCCGGAGCAACAAGCAAAACGATGATGATGAACGCCGCAATCATGTGGCGCATGAGTTTTCTCCGAACCAGTAAGGGTCCGACGATGCGAGCCCCGCGGCAGGTGTCGTAGCCCGGATGAGCGCGGCGGCATCCAGGCACGGCGGCCGCATGTCGCTTCGCTCATGCGGGCTACACCGAGGAGCGCGCAACGGAACGACGCCATGCACGGCGCAGGCACGCGCTTTTCTGCCGCCATAACAACGGGGTCTCCGGTCTCGTCGAATCGCTCCCGGCCAGCGGATCAGCTCGCGGCGACATTTTGCGGGCGTCACGATGTGGAAGTGATGGCCTGCCGGGCAACAACTATGGCGTTCTGCGGAATTGGTTACCGCGTTGTTGCGGCTTTGCCGTCACGTTCAGCATCCGTTAACGCTGGTGTGGGGGTAGTGAGGTGATGGCTTCGGCAGCATAAACAAAACAAGAGCAACAAACCCCGGCACGATGCCGGGGCTTGTGCGTCAGAGCACTACGCTACTTGGACGCTACACACAGGTACATACGCTCAGCCGAGTGGGGCCGGAATTAACTCCTCTTTGTGACCGCCCTCGGGCGCTCTCTCGCATGCAGCTACGCAGCTGCCGTTTGTGGAGAGCGGGGACGATCGGGCCGCATGCCTTGGCGCGGTCCAATTCTGGAGTGACAGCGGCCCTAGGATTGGCCTTCCCTGTGGGAACAAAAGCCGCGATGAGCGAGGCTGAAATCATTGTCCTTCCCGTAGCGTGCACCACGCGAAGCGGTGTCAATCTCGCAAGGCAGCGGCCGTTCCAAGTTGCCCTTGACCGAAACGTAGTTGAGCTTCGGCGGGTGCGCCTCAATCGTGCCTTTCTGGCGCTGAACAGACTACTCACGGATGACCGCGGTGCGCTCCGCAGTCCTCGGGGGTAAGTCGAAAGCCCATTATCGGTGTTGGGGCACCCCAAGGGTTGCCATTGGCACCCCTGCCTGTAAATCCCTGTAAAGGGGGCGGGGCGACAGCCAAAACCTGCAAAAAAGTGAGTACCCAGCGCGGGGGCCGGGCCCGGCTTTCTGTCATAGCTTTCTGAGATTAGCGACTCATAGCAGACTTTTGTTACAATGTCAAGATGGCAAAATTGATACAAAGCATATACAAAGCAAAATACAAAGCAAAATATTGCCCGCGTGCACTTGACTTTTTGGCGTCGATGACGATATAGCGCGCCGTTCAAAGTGTGCGCAGAGTCGCTCTGAGGAAGAGATGCTTTCGCTAAGACCATATACCGCGCTCTCAACCGCCGCCGCGCGGCCGTTTAATCGGCCGAGCGATTGGCGGCGTTCGTGCGTGGGTATGCCCAAGCATCCGATAACAGGCGAACAAGGGCGAAGCTCACCCTTAGGTTAACCGGCGGAGACCACGTCCTCCGCCAACAGGCAGGAGGACCAGGTGGTCCGCGACACCAAAACCCTAGACGAGCTGATCGAGAGCATCCGCGGCATCATCATGTCGCCGGAAGAGCTGCGCGCGCAGCGACGCTCGTTCGCCCACGGCAACACAGCCATCGAGAATCCCGACAACACGCGAGACATCGTTGCGCGCGCGGACGCGGACTTCGACCGGATTTTCGGCTCGGAATGATTGAATCGTGCAGGCCGGCGCTCCCTAAGCATAAGAGCGCCCCTTGACCCGTAGGACCGACCAACGGCCCTGGTTTCGGCAAGGATGATGATACGCACCAATTGCTCCTGTGGCGGAACGGCAGACGCGGCGGTCTCAAAAGCCGCTGTCTTTCGGGACGTGCAGGTTCGAGTCCTGCTCGGGGCACCAATTCGCGGGCGTGGCGGAACGGCTCACGCGGTCGGCTTAACTCCGGCTTTATGCAGGTTCGAATCCTGCCGCCCGCACCAATTCGCGCTCCCTTCGCCAAGCGGCAAAGGCATCCGGCCTACACCCAGACATTCGGCGGTTCGAGTCCGTCAGGGAGCACCATTCAAACAGCAGCCGTGCAAGCGAGTCCGAGAAGCGAGGGCCGCGGCCGATAACCGCGTGGTAGGAGGGGCAGTACCTCCCGCTTGCAGCTCGACTGTCTATCGAGCGAGACGGGTTCGAGTCCCGTACAGCGCGCCAAGAATCAGATGACAGAGGACGGACAACAGAGGACAGAAAAGAGAAGCATCATCTTCATCCGTCGTCCGTCCTCTGTCATCTGTCGACCAATACGGCGTCCGCACTGGCGTGCGGCTCGGTCTTATAAACCGGGGCAGCGGACTGCTGTAGACGGCCGGGATCGAAACCCGGCGCGCCGACTATCAAACAAACAGGAGGTCGACATGCAGGCACATCCTGCTCTCGTGCTGAACGCCGACTTCCGGCCGCTCAGCTACTTCCCGCTCTCGCTGCTGTCATGGCAGGACGCGATCACGGCGGTGTTCAAGGATCACGTCTCCGTCGTGGCTGAGTACGACAAGTGGGTTTCCAGCCCGTCAACGAAGATGCGGCTGCCCTCCGTCGTCGCGCTGCGGGATTACATCCCCATGCCGAAGCGGGTCGCATTCACGCGGTTCAACTACCGGTAGCTCAGCGGATGAGCGCGACCCTCCGAAGGTCGAGGACATAGGTTCGACTCCTATCCGGTAGGCCAATAGGGATGGTGAACCGGCAAGGCTCGCCGGCGCGGCTTTGAACACCGATGGTGCCGCAAGGCATGGGCTTCGAGTGCTCCGCCATCCGCCACTACGGAAGGTCAAACCCCCGGATCAAGTCCGGGGGTCGGGCGATCGGCATCGCTTGGAAAGCGATCGGGTGGCTCGCTGCTGCGGATCGAGACCGCGGCCTTCCTCCAAACAAGGATGCCTAACCAGAGCGGCCTCTGGCGCCCGTTCGAAGCGGGACGACACCGAACGGTGTGGCGATCGACACGTCAGGCATCCGCCATTTCTGCTGACCGCGGAATTACCGGCAGCAAGCGCTAATCTGGTGAAAGCGCCGCGCTGAAGACGCGGGGAGGTTGGCTCGAAACCAACCCTCGGCACCACCGCCTCGTGGTCGCGTTTCATCGCTCGAAGTACGTCTGCCGTGTAAGTCACTTCGTCCCGATCAATCATTCCGGCGTGGGTTCTGCACAACCAGATGGCATTCGTAATATCCGAGCGCTCGTCGGGCGTCATCGATTCGAGGTAGCGCCTGCCACCGGGCGCGGCGGCATGAATATGCGCCGCCTCGCCGACCATATTCACGGCCTCTGGAGATCCATCGCTAGGGCCCGCTGTTGGCTGCAAGCAACCAGGGAACGAGCAGAGGTGGCTGGCACGAAGTGCCACTGCCAGCTTTGTCTCTCGGGGAAACTGGTCTCGATTGCTCATTCGAGATCCGCGAGCGAATAGCTTGTGCTGCGCCCACCAGCCGCATCCTTCGTTAGGATTCCGCGGCTAACCAGGTCATCGATGTCGCGAAGCGCGGTATCCTGCGAGCACTTGGCGAGCTGCGCCCATTTCGAGGATGTAAGATTGCCCTCAAAGCCATTGAGCAACCGCTCGATCATGGCGCGCTGCCGGCCATTGAAGGATTCGCCGGTATGTATTTTCCAAAAATTAGCCTTTTTGAGAACAGACGCGAGTATGGTTTCAGTCCCATCAAAAGCACGATCGAGGCAACCGAGAAACCATTGCAGCCACGGCGTAATGTCGAGATCGGCCTTCTGCGTGGCCTCAAGAATATCGTAGTAGGCGTTTTGCTCCTGCTTGATTTGAGCCGACATGCTGTAGAAGCGTTGCGAGCTTTTCTCTGATCGCGCAAGCGCCATGTCAGTAATCGCGCGCGCAATGCGGCCATTGCCGTCATCGAACGGATGGATGGTAACGAACCACAGGTGAGCGACGCCTGCCTTCAGCACCGGATCAATGCCGTTGGTGTTGAACCAGTCGATAAAGGCGTTCATTTCCTTTTCGAGCTCGGCTGCTTCGGGTGCCTCGTAATGAACGCGCTCGCGGCCGATGGGTCCTGAAACGACCTGCATGGGTCCCGCTTTATCGTCGCGCCATGCACCGACTGTGATTTTTCTCATGCCGCTGCGTCCCGTGGGGAACAAAGCGGCGTGCCAAGCGAGCAGTCGTTCGGCGGTGACGGGCTGGTCATATTTTCCGGTGGCGTCGAGCATCATCTCGACGATGCCTTCAACATGCCGATCGGCAGGGGTTAGGGCGCCTATGTCGATCCCCAGCCGTCGCGCGACCGATGAACGGACCTGATCTCGGTTGAGCACCTCCCCTTCGATCTCGCTCGACTTTATGACTTCCTCGGTCACGGTTTGGAGGTTGGCCTCGGCTCTCAGCTTGAAGCCAAGCGCCTCCATCCGTCCCGTCAGCTGACCTTGCCGGTTACGCACGGCGGCGAGCGTTTCAGCAAGTTTTTTCGCGTCCCACGTGAAGTGAGGCCAGTCAGTCAGTTCGTGGATGTAGGTCATATTCTCCGCACCTTGTGCGGTGAATATGATCCTTGTTCGCCGCAGAGGCCAGCTCTTTCTCCGCACTATATGCGGTGAAAATGCCGCTCAATCTCCGCAATATCCAATTCTTGAACCTAGTGGCGGGCCCAGAGCGAACGCTTCTTACGTTTCAGGGCACCGTCGACGATTCAAGGGCCGACATGAATATTCCGGTCTAGCACTCTAGGTGAGCGCGCTCGGCTGTTAACCGAGAATGAGGCTGGTTCGAATCCAGCGGCCGGAGCCAATTCGCGGTCGTCGTCTAAAGTAGGACACCAGCCGCTCAAGCTGAGAACGCCGGTTCGAGTCCGGTCGGGGATACCAATCCGCGCACGTAGCAAAACTGGACAATGTGCCGGACTACGAATCCGGGCGGCGGAGGTTCGAGTCCTCCTGTGCGCGCCAATGCATCAGGGTGTAGGGGAGCCTGGCCGTCCCTGCCTGCCTTGGAAGCAGGAGACCGGTGGTTCGAATCCACCCGCCCTGACCATTTCGCCCGTTAGCTCAGTTGGTAGAGCGCCGCTCTCTGAAAGCGGATGTCCGCGGTTCAAGTCCGCAACGGCTGCCAATCGACCAGATGCCCGAGTGGTGAGGGAGCGCTCTGCAAAAGCGCCCACGCCGGTTCAATTCCGGCTCTGGTCTCCATGCTCCAGTGGCTCGAGTGGAGAGGCACCGATCTTCTAAATCGGCAAATGCTGGTTCGAATCCAGTCTGGAGCTCCACTCAGTCTCGCCGCTAACTCTGCGCGAACGGTCACTCAAGACATCGTAGTCATCGTCGCTCCACTCCGCCGATGGGCGACTGGCCGAGGCGCGCTTGAGGATCAGCTTTTCTTTCATGGCCGCGTAGCTCAATGGATGAGCGCCGATTTCCTACATCGGAGGATGCACGTTCAAGTCGTGCCGCGGTCGCCAAAACGGAGAGTTAACTGGGCGGGTGCCCAGCGTCGCCTGCTAAGCGATCGGCCGGGTTACCCGGTGAGAATCGTGCTCTCAACTCTCCGCCAAATCCATGCGGGCATGGCGTACTGGGGTGCGTGCTTGGCTTCCAACCAAGACGTGTGAGCTCGATTCTCACAGCCCGCTACCCACTCCGACCTTCGTCTAGCGGACTTGTCTGAGCATGATCTTTTCCGAAAACCGGTGCCCACTTTTCGGGATCATGCTCTCAGATGCTCGCCTTTCAAGCGAGGTGACGCGGGTTCAAATCCCGCAGGTCGGACCATTTCCCCCTTCGTCTAACGGCAGGATGTCGCACTTTGAATGCGAGGATCGTGGTTCGAATCCATGAGGGGGAGCCAAATGCAAAAAATGCCTGTGTAGCTCAGCGGTAGAGCAGCCGTTTCATACGCGGCATGTCGGTTGTTCGATTCAACCCATAGGCACCATGCTGATGTAGCTCAACGGCAGAGTGCTCGGCTGTGAACCGGGTGATTCAGGTTCGACTCCTGACGTCAGTACCAATGCGAGGGTGTTGCTCACTGGTAGAGCGGCGGTCTCCAAAACCGCGTCAGAGCGGGTTCAATTCCTGCCTCCCTCGCCATCTTGTTGCTGCACGTTCCAGTGACTCTCGAGGTGCGACACGGATATCGCCACAAGCGTGATGGTCTTTTCGTTCGAATGATCCGCGAGTGCCGCACGCACCAGTTCTTCGGCGATTTCGGCAAGGGTGGCGGTCGTTGAAATCGGCGCATCAAGAGTTACGGAGCACGTGACCGAGCGAAGGTCAGCAAAACGAACGCGAACTGTCACGGTCCGACCAGGCCGGGATTTCGCCCGAAGCCGAGTGGCGACTCTGTCGGCGAGATGACGCAGCGTGGGCCGGAAAACTTGCTCTTCAGCAGGCTTCTTGCCGAGCGCTGACTGCGCTCCGGCCGATTGTCCTAGATGACGCGTCGTGATCTCCGTGGATCACGATTCCACGCGAGCGTGCCGTCAGTTTCTCTCCGGCCGCGCGGCCGAGCAGCCGCTCGAGTGAGTACCCTGGCGTCTTTGCCAGCTGCCCGAGCAGCATTTGCGCCAAGTCCTAAAATCTTACGCGAATAATTATTACAACACTTCGAGAACGCACTGCTCATTGGACAAGGATGCACCGATCTCGCGCGCTGTTCAGCGGGTCGGACGCATTGCATCGCATGCGCTGGTCGGCGGACTTCATCACCGATACGTTCGAATCTGAGTTCTTGGCACACACAGCCTTGGGGTCGAGCCGGACGCTGGAGTTTTGCCGCGATTGAGTTTACGGTTATTGCCTGCTTTCGGGATTAGCGAGGTGCACCACCGCGACTGTCCAGGCCGTTTAGCAATGATCCGTGAAAAGAAGGCGTATGATAATGACATCACGACCCGAGCTTCGCCAGCAATACGACATCATAGGCTCTTTCCAGCCGGCGCTTCATCTCCCGCAAAATTGGAACTACGAGAATCCCGCTCCCCTGTTCCGCGCCTATATGCATCCGCCCCACGATGTCGGCGGCCAGCAGGATGTGCCCGTCCATTACGAAGAAAAGGAAGAGGAGCAGTGGGAGCTCAATACGTATGTGACGTGCGAGGTGCTTGGGTGGAGGGGCGTATGGACCGCCGAAGAGAGGCGCCGCCGGGCCGACAACGATTTGGGTTACACGCTCTATCTCGGCATGCCCTATTACGGACGCTGGATTTGGTCCGCGGCCCGGATGCTCGTCGGCAAAAAACACATCTCGCTAACCGAGTTGCTGGAGAAGATTGCGGAGGTGAAGGCTCGCTATGAAAAAAAATGAATCTCAGAGAACGTCCGCCGCCCCAGCCCGTTTCAAAGTGGGCGACCGCGTGCAAGTGAAGAATATGCCGAACATGTTCTACACTCGCACTCAGAACTACGTGCGCGGCGCCGTCGGCACGATCGCCGCTCTCACATACCAAGACCTCATTCCCGAGGATGAAGCCTTTAACTACGACGGCCGGCTCGAGCAATATTACATCGTCCGGTTCCGTCAGAAGGATCTCTGGGAGGAGTACCCATTCGAAAACGATACGTTGCAGACCGAGTCCCCGGATCGCTGGCTCGAGCCCGTCAGCCACTGACCGGGATCGAAAGAGGGAGGGACGGAGGACGCCCATGGCAGAGAAACACAACCACGCCGGTGATGGCCACGATCATCCAGCGGCGCCGATGGTGGAAGAAATAACGGACTACGAGGTTCTGGAGATTGCGGTACGGGAGCTTGCGATCGAACACGGCCTTTTTACCGCAGAGGACCACCGGAGGTTCACCGAATGGGCCGAGTCCGTCGGACCAGCCGCGGGCTCGCGGTTGGTGGCGAAGGCATGGACAGATCCCGCTTTCAAGGCCCGTCTCCTGGAGGACGGCACCAAAGCCTGCAAGGAGATCGGCATCGACTGGGCCGAACCGACCGGCTTCGGCACCCCGAGTGATTACACGAATTTTCGCGTGCTCGAAGATACACCGACGTTGCATCATGTGATCGTTTGCACGCTCTGCTCGTGCTATCCGCGCCCACTGCTCGGCATGTCGCCCGAATGGTACCGTTCTACCAATTACCGGCGCAGGTTGGTCCGCTGGCCGCGCCAGGTGCTCGCCGAATTCGGATTGGTGCTTCCGCCCGACGTGGAGATAAGGATCGAAGACTCCAACCAGAAGTGCCGCTTCATGGTGCTTCCGGTGCGGCCCGAAGGCACCGCGAATTGGACGGAGGAGCAACTCGCGGCGATCGTGACACGGGACTGCATGATCGGTGTTGCCCTGCCGCGGCCCGGCAGAACGGCAGACGTTCACCCAATCCACAAGGCCCGCCGCCCTGTCCAAAGCTCGCCACAGCATGGGAGGGCCGCCGAATGAGCACGGCGAGTGACGTGGACCTTGGCAGGATCGCGCTGCTTGAGGCCATACGGCGCGAAGGGAAAGAGTGGGACGTCATTGCGCCACGGTACGGTGTTACCAATCCCGACCCACCGTGGAAAACGAGTCTCATCGCAATGTGCGAATGTCTCTCAGTCAACGGCACGCTTCCTGCTTTGGACCGGCGCAGAGCTGAGGATAAGCTTGCAAATTCCGTCTATGGCGAGGTGCCTGCTCCAGAAAGTGAGCTGCTCGCACTCGTCCATACCATGCTCAACCGCGGGCTCGTAGCCGAGGGGGATCTCGCTAGCCGCATGCGTATCGTTCGATCGCGGCTTGAAGCGGCTTAGAGCGGCAGTCCAAGTGCGTTGAAGCCCAGCCGCGATTTGTTACGTGGTGCGCCGCAGGTGAGGCGGAACAGTGCTTGCCTCCGGTAACTCGAAATCATGTTGCCCCGGCAAGGCTCCTTATGCGATTTATTGATTCAAATCTTTGACGGGCAAGGCGGCAATTTGCGCGTCCGGCTCACCGGACTCTATACATTCCTCATCGCCGCGAACTCCGGACCGGACCTGCGTCGTGACCGACGCAAAGAACCCGAGCGTCGCCTCGCGCCGCCCACCGGCCGGCCTCGCGCTCGGGTTCGGCGAGATCAGCGACGGATGATTCAGCGATGATTCAGCGTTGTTCTTCCTTCGTCCCGCCAACCTGTGGCGGACCCTGTGGCGAGCACGATCTATTTTTCGGCTAAGTGCTGGTCGGAGTGGCAGGATTTGAACCTGCGACCCCCTCGTCCCGAACGAGGTGCGCTACCAGACTGCGCTACACTCCGCCTGACCAGGAAGTCGGGGTATATACCCAGCTGTGCGACGCTTTCAAGCAACCGCCCGTTTTGATTCCGGCTGCAACGCGGTTGATCTCACTTCGGGACAGCGCGCCACTGCGAGCCGAGAACATGAACGTTGAGCTTGCCACTCGGGTCTGTGCCGCCGCCGATGCTGCCGCAATCGCAGCGGCGGCGCGCGTGCTCGCGCGCGGTGGGCTGGTCGCATTTCCGACCGAGACGGTCTATGGCCTAGGCTGCGATGCCTGCAATGCCGCGGCGGTGGCTCGCCTCTACGATGCCAAGGGACGCCCTTGGTTCAATCCGCTGATCGCGCATGTGGCAGACCGCGCGGCTGCGCATCGGCTCGCCGAATTCGATGCAGCGGCCGAGCGGCTTGTAGCGGCATTCTGGCCGGGACCGTTGACCCTCGTTCTGCGAAAGCGCGCGGACTGCCCGATTGCGGAGCTTGCGACGGCCGGGCTCGACACCATCGCCGTGCGCGTGCCTGGCCATCCGGTCGCGCGCGAGATTCTCGTCGCCTTCGACCGGCCGGTGGCGGCGCCCTCGGCCAATCGGTCGGGACATGTCTCGCCGACAACGGCACAGCACGTGCTCTCGGACCTGCGCGGGCGCGTGGACCTCGTCGTGGACGGCGGCCCCGCGCCGATGGGACTGGAGTCCACCATCATCGCCTGCATCGATGCGCCCACCCTGCTGCGCCCAGGGGCCTTGTCGCGCGCGGCAATCGAGCAGATTGTGCCGCTCAGGGATGTCGCTGCCGGCCCGACCGGCGATGACGACGTCCTCGCCCCCGGGCAGCTCGCCTCCCACTACGCCCCGCGGGCGCGGCTGCGGCTCAATGCCGAGCGCGTCGATTTCGGCGAGGCGCTGCTCGCTTTCGGCTCCACGAAGATCGAGGGCGCCGCGCGGGCCGTGGCGATGCTCAACCTCTCTCCAGGCGCCGATCTGATCGAGGCGGCATCCAACCTGTTTTCGCACCTGCGCGCGCTTGATGCCTGGGGCGCGAGCTCGATTGCGGTGATGCCGGTGCCGCAGGTCGGGCTCGGCGAGGCGATCAACGATCGGCTGCGGCGGGCCGCCGCGCCGAGATAAATCGCAAGCTCAGGGCTTGCTTTCGTCCCCCGAATATCTCATCTTCTGACCAGTCTGACCAGATTCGCAGGAGGACCGGCATGGCTCAAACCGATACCTGGAAATTGCAGGATGCCAAGGCCCGGTTCTCCGAGCTGGTGCGCCGGGCACGGGCCGGAAAACCGCAGCAGGTCACCATCCACGGCAGAGAAGCGGTCGTGGTTGTTGATCCAGAGCGTTTCGAGATCCGCGCGAAGCCGAAGCGCGAAGAAGAAACGCTTGCGGGTTTTGTCGAGCGATCCAAGAAATACCGAGGCGCGGGCGACAGCCTGAACATTGACCGGAGGTGGGGAATGAAATCTCGCGATAAGCGTCGGGAAATCTTTGATGGGAGCTTCGTCGACGAAGATTGATATGTGAAGTGGCTTTTGGACACCAACGTTGTTTCCGAACCAATACGACAGAAACCCAGCCCAGCGGTCGTGAACTGGCTCGCTGCCAAGGCGAAGGGTGAGACTGCAATCAGTATAGTCACTCTAGCCGAGCTGCGGGACGGTGCGGCTTGTGCTCGCGACCAGCTAAAGCGCCACCAACTCTCGACCTGGATAGATACTGAGATCGTCGAATATTTCGAGGACCGCACCCTTTCATTGAGCATCGATGTCCTTCTGGATTGGATTGCACTCTCGCGCAGACTCCGCAGAGGCGGGCGGGCTCGCGAGCCGACCGATCTTCTGATTGGCGCAACAGCGCGCGTTCATAGCCTTATTCTTGTGTCTCGAAATATACGACATTTCGCGGGCACCGGCATTGTCGTATACGATCCATGGAATGATGAGCTTCACCGCACGGAATTGGCCTGATGCTGTCCAAGACGCCCGCCTTGCTTGATCCCGCCCTGCTCGCCCGCTTCGTCGCGATCGTGGGCGACAAGCACGCCATCACCGATCCGCAGGCGCAGGCGCCCTATCTCATCGAGATGCGCGACCTGTTCCACGGCCACACCCCGGTGGTGTTGCGGCCGGGCGCGGCCGCCGAGGTTGCGCAGATCCTGCGTCTTGCGAACGAGAAAGGGATCCCGATCGTCCCGCAGGGCGGAAATACCGGCTTGGTGGGAGGTCAGACGCCGCAGCACGGGGAAGTCGTGCTCTCGCTCAATCGTCTCGACCGCATCCGCGAGGTGGATCCCGTCTCCAACACCATGACCTGCGAGGCCGGGGTCACCCTGTTGCGGGCGCGCGAGGCGGCGGCCGCGGTGGACCGGCTCTATCCGCAGCTGCTGCCATCCGAGGGGACCTGCACCATCGGCGGCAATCTCGCCACCAATGCCGGCGGGACCGCAGCGCTGGCCTACGGCATTGCCCGCTCCCATGCGCTGGGGCTGGAAGTGGTGCTCGCGGACGGGCGCGTGCTCAACAACCTCAACAAGCTCAAGAAGGACAATACCGGCTACGATCTCAACAACCTGTTCATTGGCGCCGAAGGCACGCTGGGCGTGATCACTGCCGCGGTGCTGCGCCTCATCCCGCGGCCGCGCTCCGTCGAGACGGCGTTCCTTGGCGTCCCGTCCCCCGAGGCAGCGCTCGATCTGCTTGGACTTGCGACCGAGCGCAGCGGCGGCGAGGTCACGAGCTTCGAGCTGATGCTCCGCGCGGGAGTGGAGCTCGTGCTCCGCCACGGCGCAGGCTGCCGCGACCCGCTGCCGCAAGTGCACCCCTGGTACGTGCTGATCGAGCTTTCGTCCCAGGCGCGCTCCGGCCTGCGCGGCGTGCTGGAAGAAACTCTGGCGGAAGGGCTCGAGCGCGGACTGATCATCGACGCGACCATCGCCGGCAGCCTCGAGCAGGCGAAAATGTTCTGGCGCATTCGGGAGATGTTCGGCGAAGTCCAGCGCTATGAAGGCGGCTCGATCAAGCATGACATCTCGGTACCGGTCGCGGCGGTACCCGCGTTCCTGCGGGAGGCGGATGCGGCCGTTACCGCACTTATGCCAGGCGCGCGTCCCCTCCCCTTCGGCCATCTCGGCGACGGCAATATTCATTACAACGTGATGCAGCCCGTCGGGGCCGAGAAGGTTGCCTTCCTCGAGCGCTGGGACGAGGTCAACGCGGCCGTATTCGAGGTCGTGGCGAAATTCGGCGGCTCGATCTCCGCGGAGCACGGCGTCGGCGTGCTCAAGCGCGATCTCCTGCCCAAGGTAAAGGACGCCGTCGCGATCGAGCTCATGCGCACGCTCAAGCGCACCCTCGATCCCAAGAACATCCTCAACCCTGGCAAGGTGCTGTAGGGCGGATTAGCGTCAGCGTAATCCGCCGAACGGCGGGTTACGCCACCGATCTCGGGATGAACCCGAGATTGCTGACCCCGCCCTACGCGAGGTCATCGAACAACGAGGGCTGCCGCTCGTCCTTCTCGCGTGCCGGCTTGCGTCTGGATTTGGGTACCGCAGCTGCGGGCGCTGCCTTCTCAGCCGACCCCGGCTGCTGCCGCAGCGGCTCGATCAGGGCAGGTCCGTCATTGGCGGTACGGTTGACCGCGGGTGAAATTTCATAGGTCTCAAGCATCCCTTCCGGCGCAGGCTCGAGCAGAGCGGTTGCGGTCAGCGCATCGAGGCGGGTGCAGTCGAGCCACATGTCGAACGCCTGGGGATGAACAATCGCAGGCATACGCGGGTGCAACGCTGAGAGCTCACGGTTCGCCGGCGTGGTGATGATGACCGCCGTTTCCATCTCCTCGCCATTGGGGCCCATCCAGGTTTCCCAAAGCCCGGCAAAGGCGATCGGAAGGCGATCCCTCGGACGGATGCAAAACGGGCGCTTGCGGGCGCCCTCCTCCTTCCAGTCGTAGAAACCGTCCGCGGGGAAGAGGCAGCGGCGGCGCCGCATGGCATTGCGGAACGCGGGCTTGTCGTTGACCGACTCTACACGCGCATTCACGAGCAAGCTGAAGTTGCGGGGATCCTTCACCCAGGATGGGACCAAGCCCCAACGCACCAGCGCAAACTGTCGCTCCCCCTCGACCATGCGCACGATCGGCACTGGCTGCGTCGGGGCTACATTGTAGCGGGGAGGGAAGCTCGGCTCTTGCGGATAGCCGAACAGCCGGCGGAACGCCTCCAGCGAGGAGAGGAGCAGGTAACGTCCGCACATCGCGCGCGCCTTCAGGTAAGCTCGTCTTAACCATACCGCTCAACAGTGGCGGAAACGCTCACATAATGCGTCCGGAGCGCATTTTCCGTGGCCGACCCAAGAGCCTACCCCGAGCGGCCGTTTCTCGCCGTCAGCGCCGTCATCCTGCGTGCAGGCAAGTTCCTCATCGTGCGCCGGGCGCGACCGCCCGCGCACGGCCTCTACAGCCTGCCCGGCGGCGTTGTGGAACTGGGCGAGCGACTCGCTGAGGCAGTCATTCGGGAGATCGCCGAGGAAACCGCGATGAGCATCGAGCCGATCGCGCTGGCGGGCTTTCGCGAGTCCATTGTGCGGGATGCGGAGAATCGGGTCGAGCGGCATTTCGTGATCCTGTGCTTTGCCGCGCATTGGCGAGGGGGCGAGCCGGGGCTTAACGAGGAGCTCAGCGAGGCGCGCTGGATCGAGCCCGCCCAGCTCGCCGGGCTGACCACCACTCCCGGCCTTGCAGAAATCGTCGCGGCAGCCTACGAGCTGCTAAACCCTCCGGCATAGACCCGCGGGCGTGCACGCCTTTTTTCCGTCGTGTTGCGCCGCGAGAATTGCCGGCTACAGCAATTGACCCTCGAGCCAGCAGCGCAACTTCCCGTTCAGCCATGTTTCGACGCGTCCTGTTGCTGGCCTCCATTGCGCTCATCGCAGCCGGGGCGCCTGCGCGTGCCGAGGTTGCGGCCGCGCCGTTCGACGGCAGCCTGCAACGGCTTGCGGAGATTCTTGGTGCCCTGCACTATCTGCGCGGCATCTGCGGGGCGAATGAGGGCCAGAAATGGCGCAACGAGATGCAGGCCTTGATCGATGCCGAAACTTCCCAGCCCGAGCGCCGCTCCCGCATGATCGCGAGCTTCAACCGGGGCTACCGCGGCTATCAGCAAACCTACCGGACCTGCACGCCGGCGGCGGATCTGGTCATCCGCCGCTATCTGGAGGAAGGCTCCAAGCTCATTCGCGACGTAACCGCGCGTTACGCGAACTGATAAAGCAAGCTGCGCACATTAACCGTTCCGGTATTTCCATCTAGCCGCCTGTTGGCTGCATGCTAGATTGTTCTTGCGGAAAATGGCTGCGGGGACCCGGCCGCAATATGATACAGGAAGTTCCAATGACCCAGCCGCAGGGGCAGGCTCTTGACCATGAGCAGAAGCGGGTTGCGCTCGCCTACCTGCACGAAGCATGGCAGGAGGCCCGGATCGAGGGCATCGACGGCGACTGTCTTGCGCAGGCATGCCTGTTTGCCGCCTTTGCCGAATTCGTCTCAACCTATGGGGAAGAGCCCGCCGCTCGTTTTGCCGAGGGGCTTGCCTTGCGCATCCGCAAGGGTGAGTTTTCCCTGATGCTGACAAGCCAGTAGCGCGACGGCACTTGCGGCCTGCGCCGGGGCGGTGCCTTGTGGGCCGGCTGGATCGGACCTAAATTTCGACCGATGGCCGTGGCATAATCTCCAACATGCAAGCTGCGCTGCTTCCCGACCGCGGCGTCGTCAAAATCGCCGGTGACGATGCGCGCACGTTCCTCAACGGGCTCGTGACCAACGACATCGCCAGGGTCGATCCGGCGCATGCCGCATTCGCCGCTTTGCTGACCCCGCAAGGAAAGATCGTCGGCGACTTTATTCTTGCCGAGGCAAATTCACGCGAAGGTGGCGGCTTTTTTCTTGATTGTCCCCGCGCGCTCGCGCCCATGCTGATCGAGCGCTTCAACTTCTATAAGCTCCGCGCGAAAGTAATCATCGAGGATTTGTCGGAAGTGCTCGGTGTGTTGGCGATCTGGCACGGCATCCCCACGAGCGAATTCGGCCTCCTCTATGCCGATCCGCGCATCCCCGAGCTGGGCATGCGCTGCATGGCCGCGCCGCATCTCGCGAGCGAGGCAGCGGCCTCGCTCGGGGCCGAGCTGGTGGATGCGTCAGCCTATGAGGCGCATCGCATTGCGCTCGCGATCCCGCGCGGCGGCCTCGATTTCATCTACGGAGATGCATTTCCGCATGAGACTGACATGGACCAGCTCGGCGGGATCGATTTCGACAAGGGATGCTTCGTCGGCCAGGAGGTCGTGTCCCGCATGGAGCATCGGCGCACCGCCCGCACCAGGACCATTGGCGTGAGCTATGGGGGCTTCGCACCGGAACCTGGGACTGCGGTGAACGCGGGGCAGAAATCCGTCGGCACGCTCGGCTCGACCGCGCAAGGGCGCGGTGTTGCCATGCTGCGGCTCGATCGCCTCGGCGACGCGCTTGCGGCCGGAGAGCCGCTCACAGCCGGCGGCGTGGAGATGCATGCGGTCAAGCCCGCCTGGGCACGCTTTGCCTTCCCCGGCGATGCAACGGCGGCGGAATGACTGAGCGCATTGTCCACGCCGACGGTCTTCCCCGCTGCTCCTGGCCGAAGCTCGATCCGCTCTATATCCGCTATCACGACGAGGAATGGGGTGTCCCGGAATACGATGACCGCGCGCTTTACGAAAAGCTCGTGCTCGACGGCTTCCAGGCGGGCCTTTCCTGGATCACGATTCTGCGCAAGCGGGACAATTTCCGGCGCGCGTTCGACAATTTCGAGCCGGACCGTATCGCACGCTATACCCCGCGCAAGATCGAGAAGCTGATGCAGGATACCGGGATCGTACGCAATCGCGCGAAGATCGAGGGCGCCGTCCTCTCAGCCCGTGGTTACCTCAACGTCATGGACAAGGAAGACGGCTTTTCGCACCTGCTTTGGGGTTTCGTCGGCGGCAGGCCCAAGGTGAATCACTTTCGCTCGCGTTCGCAAGTGCCGGCGGAAACCGCTCTGTCACGGCGGATTTCCAAGGAATTGGCAGGCCGCGGCTTCAAGTTCTGCGGCCCGACCATTGTCTACGCCTTCATGCAGGCGGTCGGCATGGTCAACGATCATGTGGTCAGCTGTCACCGGCATGCGGCGCTGGCCAAGCTTGCTTGATGGCTGCGAAGACAAAGCCTGCCCCGGGCTCACATGCGGTCCGCGCCTGGCAGCGCATGCTGTCGGGGCGCAGGCTCGATCTGCTCGACCCCTCCCCCCTCGATATCGAGATCGAGGATATCGCCCACGGGCTCGCGCGCGTTGCGCGCTGGAACGGCCAGACCGAAGGCGCCCATATCTTCTCCGTCGCTCAGCATTCCCTGCTCACAGAATTGATCGCGCATCAACGCGCACGTCTCGACCGCAGTTATCGTCTCGCCGTGCTCCTTCACGATGCGCCCGAATACGTGATTGGAGACATGATCTCTCCGTTCAAGGCAGTGATCGGCGACGCCTACAAATCAGTCGAAGCACGGCTGCTGTCCGCGATCCATCTGCGCTTCGGGTTACCGGCCGTTCTGCCGGCGAGTCTGGTCGACCTGATCAAGAGCTGCGATCGCTCTGCTGCCTACCTGGAAGCGACACGGCTCGCCGGGTTCTCGTCCACCGAGGCCCGTCGCTTCTTTGGCTCTCCACCCAAATTCTCCCCGATCATCGAGCGGGACTACCTCTCGCCTTGGCCGGCCGAGGCGGCACAAGCGCGCTATCTCGAGCGCTTCGGCAAGCTGGTTGAAAAGCGATGACCGGGCGACGATCGCCTCATGGTCAGCGTGCTCTCGCGTTCCGGCACTGACGCTTTCCGACCAACAAGGTATCCCCTATATAGGGCTCATCACCTTACCGATTCATCGAGCTTGCCCGCGACCATAGAATGATTCACATCTGCTCCCTTGCTCGGCTTCATGCGACTGTCCATGACACCGGCGCTCGTCACATCGTCACTCTGCTCAAGCACACGGACCGGGTTGAGCGGCCGCATCACATCCTGGAGCAGAACCATCTCGTGCTCGGGATGGACGATATCAGCATGCCCATCGAAGGTTATGTCATCCCCTGCGAGGAGCACGTGAACAAGCTCATCTGCTTCGTGCGCGCATGGGATCGCGCCAAGCCGCTGGTGATGCATTGTTTCGCCGGGATCAGCCGCTCGACCGCGGGCGCCTACGTCGCGGCTTGCGCGCTCAACACAGGTCGCAGCGAGCTCACGATTGCGCAGGAGCTGCGCCGTGCATCGCCCACGGCAACACCGAATGCGCGCATTATATGGCTCGCGGACCGCATGCTTGCCCGTGACGGCCGCATGGTCGCAGCCATCGAGTCGATCGGACGCGGCATGATGGCCGAGGAGGGCCATCCTTTTCGGCTCGATCTGGAATAACTTCTTCTCGCCCCTGCTTCCAATGCGGTAGCCCTTAGCCGAGGGCGTGCATCGAAACACCAAGCGGATCTCATTGCATGCCGCTTTCTCTGCCTGAATCACTGCATTAGCATTACGCTCGACGGCGGCGGCACGGTAGTCGATGGAAGCGCTCCTGTTTCTGCCAGGGTTGTTGTTGCTCGCAGTTCCGCTCATCGCGATCATTGCGCTCATCGGGCTTGGTGTCGTCTTGCTGGGGATCGACTGGCTTTATCAGCGGCTGCTGTTTCCGCAAGCGATCGCCGCGACCTGACGCTGCCAACGCCTGCGTCGGCAGATTCGAACCGAGCGACCCCTTACCTGTGCTCGTGCGCGGCAGCGGCGGGTGCATCGAGCGTGATCGGCTCCCCCAGATAGGGATGCGGACCCAGCCCCGCTACGCTCATGCGCCGGTGAAAATCGCAGTAGGCCACCATGCCGAACCCGTTCACGGCTCCGCGGAAGCTTTCCCCGCCGGTACGGGTGAGATTGAAGCACGGCTCGAACGACAGCCCCTTGAGCGAAGCGCAGATGGCTTCGCCTTTCACCCTCAGCGTTCCGGGCGGCAGCCAAACCGATTTCACAGGCCCCGACCCGTTGAACTGGATCGTGCCGATCACCGAGCCGTCGGCGTAGATGCGGCCGAGCCCGCGCGAGCCGTCGACGCAACCGAAGGCGAACAACTTCCCCGTCACGAAGCGCTTGGCTGCTTCGGCATTCATGGTTTGGGCCATGGCCGGTCCGATCGCGAGCAGGACAAGCAAAGCCACCAGGCGCGCAATCATCGATCCCCCCATCCCGCTACCGCCGGACGCCTCATGTATACCAGCGGTTAACCACGCGAATCAGGCACAAGCATGCCCTAGCTTCATCGAGAATTCCTGAACTTTCTAGCTAAACCTTGACCGCAATCCGCCCGCGCACGCGCCCCGCGACGATCTCCCCGGCGGCGTCGATGACCTCGCCGAGCCCGATCTCGCCGGTCATGTCCGCAAGCTTCCCCCGATCAAGATCACGCCCCAACCGCTGCCAGGCAAGCTCTCGATCGGGCTTGGGCCGCATGACCGAGTCGATGCCGAGAAGCGATACGCCGCGCAGAATAAACGGAGCAACGAACCCCGGCAAATCCATTCCCCCGGCCATTCCACATGCTGCGACTGCCCCGCCGTAACGCGTCATGGAGAGCACATTGACAAGCGTCGTAGATCCGACGGTGTCGATGCCACCGAACCAGCGCTCTTTTGCCAACGGTTTCGGGGGTCCGGCGAGCTCGGCACGGTCGATGATCTCTTTGGCGCCAAGCCCTTTGAGGTAGTCAGCCTCGTGGCGGCGGCCGGTCGAGGCAGTGACCTGAAAACCACACTTTGCGAGAATTACAGTTGCGACGGAGCCAAGACCGCCGGCAGCCCCCGTGACCACCACCGGGCCGCTCGCAGGAGCGAGCCCGTGACGTTCCAGGGCGATGATGGCGAGCATCGCAGTATAGCCGGCGGTGCCTATCGCCATCGCCTCCCGTGCGCTCATGCCGGCAGGAAGACGCACGAGCCAGTCACCCTTGACGCGCGCTTTCTCAGCAAAGGCGCCGAGATGCGTCTCGCCGCAGCCCCAGCCGTTGAGAATCACTTTGTCCCCGGGCTTCCATGCGGGGTGGCTGGATGATTCCACCGTTCCGGCGAAATCGATGCCCGGGATCATGGGAAAGCGCCGCACCACCGGCGCCTTGCCGGTAATTGCAAGCCCATCTTTGTAGTTGAGCGTGGACCACTCGACGCCGACGGTGACATCACCGTCCATGAGATTGCTCTCATCGAAATCAGTGAGCCCGACCTTCTGGCCGGTCTCGCCTTTCTCGATCACGATCGCTTTGAAAGAGGCCATAGGGAACCCGAATGACGGATGAGACAGAAGGATAGATGAGCCGAACAGAAGCAGCAGCAGTATTCTTCCGCACTCGAGCCTATTCGTCCACTCGCTTTTTTTGCAGGCTGGCCGTCAAGCCATTGCCGCCGCGCGCTGCACGGGTTTCTCCACAATCGGCAAGTTGATCAGCGCGGAGAGAAGGCCAAACAGTATGGAGAGATACCAGACCGAGTCATAGGATCCGGTTCGCTCGAACACGAGCCCGCCGAGCCACACCCCGAGAAAGCCTCCGACCTGATGGCTGAAAAACGCAAATCCCGAGAGAGTTGCCAGCCAACGGGTGCCGAACATCACGGTGATGATGCCGTTGGTCGGCGCGATCGTGGACAACCACAGAAGGCCCATGACCGCCCCAAACAGAAGCGCCGAGGGCGCCGTAATCGGGAATAGAATGAAGACCAGAATGGCGAGGGCACGCGCGGCATAGATGCACGACAGCAGATAACGCTTGGGCATCACGTTGCCCAGCCAGCCCGACATTAGCGAGCCCACGATGTTGAACAGCCCGATGGCGGCAACGGTCCAGCCGCCAATCTCAGTCGCCAGCCCCTTGTCAACGAGATAGGCCGGCAGGTGCACGGTGATGAATGCGAGCTGAAACCCGCAGGTAAAATAGCCGAGCACAAGCAGGATGTACGAGCGCTGCGCGAACGCCTCCGAGAGCGCCTGCGGCAGGGACTGCGCGATGCCTTGGGATTCGCGGGGCCCGACATTTCGAGTGGCGAGCGCGAGCGAGGCCGGCGCTACCAGCAGCATGACCAACGCGAAGATCACCAGCGCCTCCTGCCAGCCGACGCTGTCGATGAGCGACACGGTGAGCGGCGCGTAGAGGAATTGCCCGAACGACCCTGCGGCAGTGCCGGCACCGAAGGCTGGCAACCGCCAGCGTTCGGGCAACAGCTTGCCGAAAGCCGCGAGCACAATGCCGAACGAGCATCCCGCGAGGCCAAAGCCGATGAGGCATCCGGCCGAGATGTCGAGAAGCAGCGGCGTCGTCGCAACCGACATGGTGACGAGGCCGAGGGCATAAAGGATGCCGCCGATACACAGTACCCTCACCACCCCGAAACGATCCGCCAGCATACCCGCCGTGGGCTGCCCGAGCCCCCAAAGGATGTTCTGCACCGCGAGTGCCAGCCCGAACACATCCCTGCCCCACCCATTCGCCTGCGACTGCGGGGTCAAGAAGAACCCCAGGCTCGAACGCGGGCCAAAGCTGATGACCGAGATGAGACAGCCACAGAGCACAATGAGGGCAGGCCTTCGCCAGTCTCCCGCCAAAGAACGCGCTGGGACAAAGGGCGCAATCGTCATGAAGCTGGATCTCCGCAAAGCAAAGCGAATCGAGGATCACGTGTTCTAACGACCGGCTCAACCGCTCCCAACAAAAGATTACGGTTTGGCTCGGGCAGCCGCGCATGGCAGCTCCGCAGCTTGCGAGGCTTGCAGGATTGGGACAATGAGGCTTCGGATTGCGTGGAGCCGATACACCGTCATGCGCGGACGGGTCACCGCTGCGCAAGCGCAGCGGGGTTCGGCCATAACGATGGGAAATATTACAGAGTTTTCGCCACCGATTGTGTCGTATCCGGGTCGCTCCACTCCGGCGCATCCGCGCCGTCGCCCCATGCGCGGGGGCGATAGAAAATGTGCACGCCAAGCTTGTGCATCTTTTTCATTTCCCGCACCCAGCCCGGATGCACGTAGGTCGCGTGGTAGTGCGTGGCCTTGCCCACTTCCGGCAGCCACAGCTTGCCGTCGAGCATTTCAGCGGCAATCTTCGTGGCGCGTTCCCACATGTCGGGCTCGCGAATCACATCGCGGATGCCGTCGCAGGCAAAAGTGAACTGACATGCGAGGTGCCGGTGCGCGTTCTGATAAACGACTCCACAGACGCTGTCCGGGTACTTGCCCGAGAAGGCGCGATTGAGCACCACCTGGGCAACCGCCACCTGCCCGAGCACGGCCTCGCCGCGTGCTTCGAAATAAACCGCTTCGGCGAGGCATTTCTCCGCTTTCGCACGGCTCCTCCCATCGAGCTTGAGCCACTCGGCCGGCGACATTGGCCGCTTGTCTGCGCCCGTCACCTCGCCTTTAGGCGCCACAGTCTCCCCACCCCTGCCCGCCTCGTCCTTTCCGCCCGGACCGGAGATCGGGGGCAGGTCTTCCTTATCGACAGGCATGTCGAAGATGCCCCCCTCGTCACCGGCCCCGGCGCCATCCGGCGGCAGTGATGCGAGCTTAAAAGTGGATTCCTCAGTCAATGTCGCGGACCTGTTCAAAGGATCGGCTGCGGCAGCCGTGTCTCTGGTCGTGGCCTGGCTGAAATCGACGAACTGCGGTTCCTCCCCCGGCGCCCAAGGTTCGAGCGCCGCAAGCTTTACGCCCATGGGGCGGCTGGCGAAATAAAGCCGTGCCGGCGGAAGCTTCAGATCGGGATCAAGTGCGGCAAGGTTCTTCGAGGCCGTGTCGCCGGCGTTCCGCGCCTTGCCCATGACCTCTTTAGGAGCGGGGGCAAGCACCGGATAGGCAACGTCCGCGCTTTGCGGCGAGACAGTCGCCACGCGATACTCTGTCCCATTCGAAGATCCGCGGATTTCTGACGGCGGCCCGGACGAATCCGACTGATCGTCACCGCTTGGCCGCGCACCAGACGCGGGGGCGTTGGCAGTGATGCTCGCCAGCTCCTGTCGCTGCACCCGAGCCGACGAGCCGACGCGCTGCTGCGCTTCCTCCGCTTGTCGGGATCCCGCTTGCGAAGGTTGGTTCTGCGCCACGGATTTCGACTGATCTCCGCGCTTGACTGAAACCAAGAGATCACCTTTGCGCGAGACGGCATAATCGCCTTTGCGACTGCGGTCGACGAAAGATCGGCCAACTCCGTAGAGCTCGTTCTCTCTGGCGATGCGTTCCTGAATCGACCCGTTCAGGTCATTGCTGCGTGCATCGAAGCCGGCAAGCGTATAGCCCAGGGAAACGGGAATCGATGCTCCGGACGCGTCCGCGACATCGAATCTCTGCTCAGTGCTGGTGCTGAACGGCGATGCGAGGTTCGCCCTTTGCGAACGCTCCGCAGAGACAGGCTGACGCGCCATCAGCGCAGCCAAATCCTGACGGCCGACACTGCTGTGCGATGTCAGCAGTATGAGGACCCCCAAGCCGAAAGGCGCCTTAAGGCCTCCCTTCGGCCCTCCGCATAACCAAAGCATCGTCAGCTGACCCCCAGCCCCGAACGCGGACGCATACTCCTGTTGCGTCAAGGCACCGTCATGGCGCAATTGCGACGATTTTTTTATTGCCGCCTTACGCTTCCTTTCGCGTTAACCGTGCTCGACCGCCGCATTATCGCCATAAGAATCGACATCGCGCGGGGCGGCCTCGGGCTAGGAAAGTCTTCGCCGTCGATTCGAAAGCAGGCCTCGAATCGGAACCAATTCTTAACCTCACGCAGGCAAAAGCGTCAATTGATCTCGGCCGTCGATCACATGTCGCAGGGCCTGTGCATGTATGATGGCAGCGAGCGTCTGATGCTCTGCAACAAGCGTTACATCGAGATGTACGGGTTCTCGAACGAAGTCGTCAGACCCGGACGCACGCTTCTCGAAGTTCTCGAATATCGCGCTTAATTGGGCAGCCTCCCCAGCACCCCCGAAGAGTACCGCCGAGCGCTGATGGCTGCGGTCAAGGAAGGCAGGACGACCAATAACGTGCTCGCCTCCGGAAATGGACGGAAAATCTACGTGATCAATCGACCGATGGCGGGCGGAGGCTGCGCGGTGAATGCTTCCAATCAGGCGTCCTCCAGCGTCAGAACGGCTGCGGTCGCGGTCGACGAATTGATCACCTCCATTGCCGAGATCGGCCGCCAACTGGAGCTCACGAACACTGTGGTCCATGCGACGGTGGAAGAAGCGGAAGCGACCGATGATCAGATCGAGGCGCTCGCGATTGCCGCCCAGAAGATCGGCGACGTCGTCAAGTTGATCCGGGACATTGCCGGGCAAACCAACCTCCTGGCGCTCAACGCCACGATCGAAGCAGCACGGGCGAGTGAAGCAGGACGCGGCTTTGCCGTCGTTGCCTCCGAGGTGAAGACGCTGGCGGTGCAGACCGCCAAGGCCACCGAAGACATTGCCGCACAGATCCTGGGGTGCAGTCCTCGACAACGGGAACCGTGGAAGCTATTCGCCGCATTGCAGATCGCATGCGCGAGATCAACAAATATACCTTTGCCGTCGCGGCTTCGATCGAACAGCAGAGCGCAGCAACGGGTCAAATCTCCTCCAACGTGACCCATGCGGCCGAGGAGACAAACGTCGTTGGCTCGGTGCTGGGGAAGGTAACCGAGGCAGCGACGCATACCTGCGCATCGGCCACTGCGGTGCTCGACGGCTCGCAGGCGGTTGAAGCAGCGGTTTCGGAGCTGCGCAGCGAGGTCGAAGAGTTTCTGCGCAAAGTGGTGGCGTGAGCAGAGAACAGATGTCAGAGGTCGGAGGTTAAGCAAACCAGCGCTGACAGGTCTCTGGGCACCAAATTGCACCAAGAAGCGCGTTAGCTTGAGGTCCCAGGTTGTGTTGGCGTGCTGCCCCAACTTAGACAAAAAAGGATTTAATCATCACAACCGGGGAACGGGGGCTCGTCACTTCCTGCTATGCAGTCGTTAGGGAGGTCGCTTGTTCGAGCTAGCGGCTTTCGAACAATTTACCTGTGCACTCCACCAAGAAACGCCATGCACGCTTTATCAGCATTAACCGACTGCTTATCCGTCGGGAGACGTTTGTTCTCCATCGAATCATCATTGTTACGTAGATCAATCAACGCGGATATCGTCAGTCCACTTACGACGTTGGGGGCCAGCCGACTCGACCCGAGCACAGCTGAACATAAACCGTCTCCCCCGAGCGAGAAAATACTGATCCATGGGATCAACTATGCCCCGGAGCAGATCGGGGTTGGCCGTTATACCGCTCAGTTAGCGGAGTACCTGTCAGCCAACGGCCATATCGTTGAAGTCGTTACCGCGCCTCCGCACTATCCGGGTTGGTTCGTCCGAACTGGATACCGAGCGAATTGGTATTCCCGCGAAACGCTGAACGGGGTCAAGGTCTACCGCTGTCCGCTGTTGCTTCGCAAGAACGGAAGTGGCTTCTGGCGGTTCTTGGCCCCGCTGAGTTTTGCGATTGCGGCGGCCCCTCTCGTCGCGTGGCGTACGTTATGCTTTAGGCCAAAGAGCGTCATCTGCATTGAACCGACACTGCTCTCGGCTCCTGCAGCCAGTCTTGCGGCTAAACTCGTCGGGGCGAAGCGCATCCTTCATGTGCAGGACCTCGAAGTCGATGCGGCATTCGCCGTTGGCCATCTCAAATCTGGTCTTAAGGAGCGCATTGCGCTCTTATTTGAGCGCATTGTGCTTCGCAAGTTTCAGACGATTGTTACAGTTTCCGAGCGGATGCGAGAGCGTCTCTTGCAAAAACAACTGCCCCCGGAGAGTGTGCACGTTGTCCGCAACTGGGTCGACTTGTCGCAAATCAAGCCGCTGCCCGCTCCCAATACCTTTCGACAAGAGCTTCGCCTTCGCGATGATGCCTTTGTCGTACTCTACGCTGGACACATCGGGCAGAAACAAGCCCTACATCTCGTTTTTGCCGCCGCCGAGAAGCTTAGAGGAGCGGATCGAATACAGTTCGTTATTGCGGGCGAAGGCTCACTCAAACACAAATACGAGGCACAGTACGGGGGGATGCCTAACATACATTTCTTGCCGCTGCAGCCCGAAGAAAGACTATGCGAGCTACTAAACTTGGCCGATCTTCATATCTTGCCACAGGACCGGGGCGCCGCCGATTTGGTTCTGCCATCGAAACTAGGAGGAACATTGGCGAGCGGACGTCCTCTCTTGGTTCAGGCCGATGCAGGAACTGAACTTCATAACCTATTGAGTGGCATCGCCCTGGTGGTCCCAGCGGGGGACGTGGACGCTCTCGCGCGTGCGATTGCGGATGCAAGTACGCAGGCTTTGAGCGTGGAAGGCTATGGTGAAGTGGCGGCCTTCTTCGCTCGCGATCGGGTTTTGCCGATTTTCCGTGAGCTAATCGGCGCTCAACCCCCGCTTGTGATGACGAATTTTTGGGTGAGAGTTGTTATAGCTGCCTTCATGTATGTGGTTGAGAACATTCGGGCTCTGTTCCACGGATTTAGTCAAGTCAAGGGCGCATCAGAACCGGCTGAATAAGCTACCGCCTTCTTTAGTTGACTTTAGGGTCTTACAAGACGCTTGAGCCAGCTTTGCTTTGGGTTGCTCATAGACAACTTTTGAAATAATCCTAACCATTAAGCGCGCCGAGCTCACCACGTCAGTGATCGCGATCGGTAATCCGCCGATCGTGACCTCCGGGATTGACATCGCGCAATTTTTTGGCGAAAATATGCGCCTATACTGAGAGTCGGGGGACTTGGGGATGACGGCAGCCGTATTCGCCGCGGACGCGATTGCAGTTGGTTCGCCGGCCGGACGGCGAATCTCGCTCCAGCATGCCGTCGTAACCTTCCTGCTGATAGAGGTTGCGCTCCTCTTCCTGTGTGGGATTGCGCCGCGCTTCTACCTTGAAGCATTCGGCGCCTCTGCGGTGACGCAGGAACAGTTCGAAGCGCAACTGGAGGCGGCCGCAATCGGTGTCGTGGTCTACCTGATCTGCGCGCGGCTCTACCCGGTTTACTCTCCCTCCCTTATTCTCGACGCCAGGCTGAATATCAAGCGGCTTATTTTGGTTGTGGTCGCCACTTTTTCGACGCTCGTTGCAATCGCCGCCGCCAACAAGACTACTCAGAATTATTCGCGCCTTTGGTTCCATGTTTGGGCCATATCCGCGCTTGAACTCCTTCTTCTTGCACGCCTCTGCGGGGTAATGTGGGTAAAGGGAAAATTGCAGCGTGGGGCCTGTATCTTCCGGGCATTGAGCATTGGTCTGGGTGCGCGACCGCTGACCAATGAGCAACTGCTCCTCTATTCCAGCAACCAGACCCGCACGGTCAGGTGCTACACGCTCGCCGCCACAGCAGATATTGAAGCGCTCGCCGCTACCATCCGCAACGAAGGCGTCGACCAGGTCTACATATCGGCGCCGTGGAACTTGATGCCGGACCTCGCGAGAAAAATTACCAAGCTTCGGTTTTTGGCAGTGGATATATTCTTGTACTGTGACGAAGATCGCCTTCGGGGGGAGGTATTGAACGTTCGAGATCTCGGAGCAGGCCTGGCGTTTCAGGCCGGGTTCTGTCCCATCGCGGGATGGGACCGATTGACAAAACGTGTCGAGGACATCGTCGCCTCCCTGCTTGGTCTTGCCCTCACGTCGCCATTGCTTGCGCTTACTGCTATCGCCATCAGGCTTGAAAGCCCAGGACCCATCTTCTTCCGCCAGACCCGCGAAGGTCTCAATGGAACGCATTTCGAGCTCTTGAAATTTCGCTCAATGCATGCGGATAAGACTGATCCGCATGCGACAAAGCAGACCAGCCAGAATGATGATCGCGTAACGCGGGTGGGCCGGATTATCCGCCGGCTGAGCATCGATGAGTTACCCCAGCTGTTCAACGTCCTTGAAGGCTCGATGTCGCTTGTGGGACCACGCCCCCATGCATTGCGAACAAGAGCCGAAGGGAGGGCGCTTGAGGAGGTCGTCGACTATTATGCCTCGCGTCACCGGGTGAAGTCCGGCATTACCGGTTGGGCGCAAGTGAACGGGCTGCGTGGCGAGCTCGATTCCATAGAGAAGCTCAAGGCCCGCGTCGACCATGATCTTTACTATATACAAAATTGGTCAATTTGGTTCGACATCAAGATCATGATGAGGACTGCGTCGCTGGTACTGTTCGATAGGAAGGCGTATTGATTGTCGCAAACCATCGAGTTCTTGCGTCGGATTCGCCACAACCACTACAAGTAAATTGAACAGGTCCCGTCGCGAGATGCACCCGCTCAGCGCTGGGTCGCGGTCACCCGCTTGTGCTGCGCTCCACAGGATTGGGCCCTCGTGATGGGCACTCCGTTTGATCCTTGGATCGCGTTCGCGCGGGAGACGGCACCTGGCGCCGCCGCACTTGTTTTCACTTTCGTGCTCGCAGGCACAATCGTGTTCGCCCTTTTGCTGGTTTGCGCGGGAGATCCCAGGCGAATGCTGCGGTCGCTTCTAGTTCTGGGACCGATTGCTGGCGCATACTTTGCAATCCAGGTGGCTGCTTTTGTGGCGATGACAGGGTGGCCCGTTCTGTGGCTGCTTGAGCAGCTTCTCGGACTGCCTCGTGCAAGTGAGGCAAGAGTGATATCGCTTCTTTCGCTCAACTATGCATCGACGGGGATAGCAACTGCCGCTGCGGTGGGCTTCATCGTAGTGCTGATTACCGGTGGTATTTGGCAAGAGCAGGGCCGGACTCGGCAGGTCGGGAAAGAACCGCGCAGCTCCGATGCGTTATTCGAGCGGGAGGAGCAAGGTCGAATGGCTGACGAGGCGGTACATTTCCCAAACGCAGAAGTTGTTCCTGCGACTGAGAAGCGAGATGATGGACGGCTGGGCGGAAGCTACCGCCGCATTGGAGTTATTGTGGGAGCATTGTTTGCGCTGGTCTCGCTGACGGCGGGTCTCGTGACCGCCGGGACTGAACACAGTTTTTTGCCGATCCTGTACTTCGGAGTGGCCGCAATTGTCGTTTTTGGCATGACCTACGGCAGTGGCCGATTGCTTGGATCGATCGTGGAAAGCCTGGTTTTCAAGAACGCACGCGCTGTGGAGGAGCAAATTTCCTGAGGACGAAGGTGCTCGCGAGCCCCATTACTTTCAAAGATGCAGTTACGGCATCGGCTCAAACCGGCAGCCGGGGCTTGCTGGGTCGCTGTGGAATTGCGCTTCTATCCAGCCTTGTCGCCATGTTCGGCCTTGGCGGCCCAGCTGCGTCAGCCATGGTGCGCATTGCTGATGACTCTGGTGGCCCTATGGGAGCTTACCTGGAAAGGTTCGCATCAATCAGGGACTCTCGAGAGCATGTCATCATCGATGGGTTTTGCCTTTCGGCTTGCACGCTGGTTCTTGCCATGATCCCTCCTGATCGTATCTGCTTGACGCCGAAGGCGGTATTTGGGTTCCACGCCGCGAGCTCAAGCCAACAATGGTTATATCCTCAAGCCGGTAGCGCAGGGACCCGAACCTTGTGGGCGCTTTACCCAGAATCGATCCGCAAGCTGATCAGGAAGAAGGGTGGATTATCAAACGAGATGGTTTACCTGACGGCGCAGGAGCTATCGTCAGGCTTTTCGCGCTGCGATGAAAAGCATAAAGGCAGACAGTGACTCGCAATGGCCGGGTTCTGCGCCTGCCTGAGAATGTGACGCCGGCGCACGCGGCACGGCTCGCCGATGCCCTGGAGACCGGCGGGCGATGATCCCGATACCGTCAGGCACGCAGATCAGGGTGGCCTGCGGGGCGACCGAGATGCGGCGAGGATTCGGTGGCCTCGCCATGATGGTGCAGGACGTGCTCAAGCGCAGTCCGTATTGCGGGCATCTGTTTGTGTTCCGGGGGAAGCGATCTCTCAACTAATTATGACATCTGACATCTGATATGACATCTGTTATCTGTCCTCCGCCGTTGGTCGTCCGATCGCGGCCTGCGCCGCCGCGAGCCGTGCAATGGGCACCCGGAATGGCGAGCACGAGACGTAGTCCAGCTCAATTTCATGACAAAAGGCGACCGACGAGGGATCGCCGCCGTGCTCTCCGCAGATGCCGACCTTGAGCTTGGCGCGCTCTGCGCGACCGCGTTCCACCCCGATGCGCATGAGCTCACCGACCCCTTCGCGGTCGACAGAGACGAACGGGTCCGCAGACAGAATCCCGCGGGCCATATAGATGCCTAGAAAGCTCGCGGCGTCGTCGCGGCTGATCCCGTACGTCGTCTGGGTCAAATCATTGGTGCCGAAGGAAAAGAATTCGGCGCTCTGGGCGATCTCCCCGGCACGCAATGACGCACGCGGTAACTCAATCATGGTGCCGACCTGGTAATGGACCCTGGTTTTGGTCTCCTGCTCCACCGCCTTCGCCATGGCGTCGATGCCCGCCTTGACGAGATCAAGCTCAGCTTTGCTTGCAATGAGCGGGACCATGACCTCCGGGACTACCGGCCTGCCCGTGCTTTTACCGGCTGCAACCGCCGCCTCGAAGATCGCCCGCGCCTGCATTTCTGCGATCTCAGGATAAGCGATGGCCAGCCGACATCCGCGAAACCCCAGCATCGGGTTGAACTCGTGCAGCTCGCGCGCGCGATCCGCTAGCTTCTTGGCATCGGCGTTCATTCCGTCGGCGACTTCGGCGATCTCACGCTCGGTGTGGGGAAGAAATTCGTGCAAAGGCGGGTCGAGAAGCCGGATCGTGACCGGCAGACCCTGCATGATCTCGAACAGCTCGGTGAAGTCGGCGCGCTGCATGGGCAGAAGCTTGGCAAGGGCGGCGCGGCGCGACTGCTCATCATCGGCAAGGATCATCTCGCGCATGGCCCGGATGCGACCCTCATCGAAGAACATGTGCTCGGTACGGCAAAGCCCGATACCTTCCGCGCCGAATTTGAGAGCAATCCTCGCATCGTTCGGGGTATCCGCATTGGCGCGCACACCGAGCTTGCGCGACGCGTCGGCCCAGCCCATCAGGGTTGCGAACTCACCCGACAGCTCCGGCTCGGTCATGCGCACGCGACCAAGAAGAACCTGGCCGGTGGAGCCATCAATGGTGATCACCTCGCCCTGCCGAAGCGTGCGCCCGGCAACGCTCACCGTTGTGGCAGCATAGTCGACCCGCAGCGAACCCGCGCCGGAAACGCAAGGCTTGCCCATGCCTCTCGCAACCACGGCCGCGTGCGAGGTCATGCCGCCTCGCGTCGTGAGAATCCCTTCTGCCGCATGCATGCCGTGGATGTCTTCCGGCGAGGTCTCCACCCGCACGAGGATCACCTTCTTGCCCTTCGCCTTGAGCGCCTCGGCCTCATCGGCCGACAAAACGATTTCTCCCGATGCCGCACCGGGAGAGGCGGGAAGCCCGGTGGCTATCACCTCTCGCTGGGCAGCGGGGTCGATGGTGGGGTGCAACAGCTGATCCAGCGACAGCGGCTCGATCCGGGCAACTGCCTCCTTGCGCGTGATCAGGCCCTCGTTGGCAAGGTCGACCGCAATTTTCAACGCTGCTTTGGCCGTGCGTTTGCCCACGCGCGTCTGCAGCATCCAGAGCTTGCCTTGCTCAACGGTGAACTCGAGGTCCAGCATGTCGCGATAGTGCCGTTCGAGGAGAGCATAGATCCGGGTGAGCTCCTTGAACGGCTCCGGCATCGCCGCTTCCATCGAGGGGCTGGCAGAACCCGCCTCCCGGCGCGCTATCTCGGTAATTTCCTGGGGGGTGCGGATGCCGGCGACCACGTCCTCGCCCTGCGCATTGATCAGGAACTCGCCGTACAGCCGCTTCTCGCCCGTCGAGGGATTGCGCGTGAATGCGACGCCCGTGGCGGAGGTCTTGCCCATGTTGCCGAATACCATGGCCTCGACGTTCACCGCGGTTCCCCAACTTTCAGGGATGTTGTGCAAACGGCGATACGTGATCGCGCGCTGGTTCATCCAGGATCCGAAGACGGCGCCGATGGCTCCCCAAAGCTGGGCGTGGGGATCCTGGGGAAACGGCTCCCCGTGCTCCTCCTCCACTCGCTCCTTGTAGCGTCGCACCAGCGCGACCCAGTCCTCGGCCGCAAGCTCCGTATCAAGCGTGTAGCCGTGCCGATCCTTGTGCTCGTCGAGGATCTCCTCGAGGTGATGGTGACCGACGCCCAGAACCACGTCGGAATACATCGTGATGAAGCGGCGATAGGAGTCGTAGGCAAAGCGCTTGTCCTGTGAGTTCCTCGCCAGCGTTTCTACGGTTTGATCGTTAAGGCCGAGATTGAGCACCGTATCCATCATGCCGGGCATGGATGCGCGGGCGCCCGAGCGCACCGACACGAGCAGCGGATTGTCCGCGTCCCCGAATGTCTTGCCCACAAAACGGCCCACTCGATCGAGGGCGGCGGTGACCTGTTCCTTCAAACTCGAAGGATAGGTTTTTCCATTCTGATAGTAATAGGCGCAGACGGCCGTCGTGATGGTGAAACCGGGCGGCACCGGTAGCCCGAGATTTGCCATCTCGGCGAGGCCCGCGCCCTTGCCGCCAAGAAGGTCACGCATCTCCGCACGGCCTTCAGCCGATCCATTCCCGAAGCTGTACACCCACTTGCCGTCGCCCCCGCGCTTTGGGCGCAGGCTATCCGGTGAGGCGGCACCCTTAGCGGGCTTACCGACCTTGCCGGCCTTTCCAGGCCTCTGCGGTACTGATCGGGCGGCCTTCTTTGACGACGGCGTGCGGCGCAAGCTCGGTTTGGTCATGAATTGTTCAGTGGATGAAGTGGTGAATTGCATTCAGGCCCATGATGCCGACCAGGATCAGATAAATCGCAACGATATAGTTCAAGAGGCGCGGCATGATCAGAATCAGAATCCCTGCTATCAAGGCAATCAACGGACTGATATGGGCGGCGGTGATGGTCATGGGAATCTCCCTATCGGCAAGCAGGACAATAATGACGGCACACGCGCCCGGTTCCAAGAGGCTCGATCACTGATCGAAACTTTCATCAGCCGCCATGTAATCGGCTGCCAATTTCGGCTTTTGATCAGGGGAGCCCTGATTTCAGCCTTCAATGCGTGAAAAATCTGCAACCGTGCGAGTAGCCTCTCGGATCTCGTTTAGCAGCTTCAATCTGTTCTCGCGCAGGAGATGTTTGTCGGCCCCCTCGGTGACGTTTACTGTCACTTTGTCGAAGAAATCATCGACACAGGGGCGAAGCTTCGCCATGCTGCGCATCGCTGCCTCAAAGTCCTCCCTCGCGCTGGCCACACCAACCTCCGCCTTGGTTGTCGCAATTTCATGCGACAATGCCTGCTCCTCGGTCTGGCGGTAGAGAGATGGGTCGGGCGTGCCCACATACTCGCACCCGTCTTTCTTCTCTTCGATCCGGATGATGTTGGTCGCACGCCGGTACCCGGCGAGGAGATTTCGGCCGTCTTCTGTGTCGAGAAACTTCCCCAACGCCTCAATGCGCCGGACCATGAGCAGAATGTCATCCTCCCCGGCAAGCACAAAAACGGCGTCTACCAGGTCATGCCGCGCACCCTGCTCGCGCAGCTGAACCTTGAGGCGGTCCGCAAAGAAAGCGAGAAGATCAGAAATAAGCACCTCCGGGCGGCTCAGGCGAGCAGCACTCAACCGGTCGTGCAAGCTCCAAGCTTCGCGGATCACTCCGGAGAGCGGCAAGCGCAGCCCGTTCGCCAGCACCAGCCTGATTGTACCCAAGGCCGCCCGCCGCAGGGCGTAGGGGTCCTTCGACCCGGTCGGCTTCTCGCCGATGGCCCAGAAGCCGACCAGAAGATCGAGCCTGTCGGCAAGCCCGACGGCAACCGAAACCCCCTCCGCCGGCACGAGATCATCGGGCCCCTTCGGCTTGTAGTGATCTTCGCAGGCATGCGCGACCGCTTCGTCTTCGCCCTGCGCTTGCGCGTAGTACTTGCCCATTAGCCCTTGCAGCTCGGGAAACTCGCCTACCACTTCGGTGAGCAGGTCTGCCTTGCAGAGGCGCGCCGCGCGTTCGGACTTCTGCACGTCGGCATCGATTGCGCGCGCGATATGCCCCGCCAGCGCCTCCAGGCGGGCAATGCGGGCAGCCTGGGTGCCGAGCTTCTCGTGGAAGACGATGTGCTGCAACTTCGGCAACCGATCCTCGAGCCTGGTCGCGAGATCGGTCTCATAGAAGAATTTCGTATCCGAGAGCCGCGCCCGAATCACACGCTCGTTGCCCCCAATGATGGCCCTGCCGCCGTCGCGCGCCTCGGTGTTGGCGACCAGGATGAACTTGCTGACCAGCTGCGCATTGCGTGGATCGCGCAGCACGAAGCATTTCTGGTTATTGCGAATGGTGGCGCGAATGACCTCGGGAGGGATCGAGAGAAACGCTTCGTCGAACGTGCCCATCAGGGCGACCGGCCATTCCACCAGGCCCGCGACTTCATCGAGGAGCTCGCTGTCTTCCACCAAGTCATAGCCCTGGGCGAAGGCAAGATTCCTCGCATCGGCAAGAATGATCTGCTTGCGCCGTTCGCGATCGATGACGACCTTCGCTTTCTCAAGCTTCGCTGCATAATCCTCAAGGCGGCGAACCGTGAACGGCTGCGGCGCCAGAAAACGGTGGCCGCAGGTCTCGTTCCCCGCCACTATGCCATCGACCCGAAATTGAACAATGTCGGGATCTTCGGTTTCCGGTCCAAACGTGGCGACAATCGAATGCAGAGGACGAACCCAGCGCAGCGAGCGCGCATCGGAAGCACCCGCGTCAAGGCTCGGATCATCGGCAGCGGCCTTGGCGGACTGCTCGCCCCATCGCATGGACTTGGACCATGGGAAGGTGCGGATGACCGCGGGCAGGATTTCAGCGATCACGTGAATGGCGGCGCGCCCCGGTCGTTGGGTAACGGCCACATAGAAGTCGCCTTTCTTGTCAGGCTGGACCCTGGCCTCGGCGATGGACGCAAGACCGGAAGCACGCAGAAAGCCCGCAATGGCGGCCTCCGGCGCGCCCACGCGAGGACCCTTCTTCTCCTCCTTGACGTCGGGCTGCCTGGCCGGGATCCCCTGCACCGCCAGCGCCAGCCGCCGCGGCGTCACAAAGGCCTTCGCGCCTTCGTATACCAGACCGGCTTGCACCAATCCTTCGGTCACGAGCTTGCGCAGATCCTCCGCAGCGCGCCCCTGCATGCGCGCCGGGATTTCCTCGGAGAACAACTCGAGCAGAAGGTCAGGCATTCCCGGCGGAGCTTGTGTCGCGCTAGGAGAGGTCAGCGCCGGGAGCTGTCGTCAGCTGCTTGTGGCTGCCATCGCACAGGGGACGATTTCCGGTGCGCTTGCATGCGCAGAACCACGCCTGCTCCGCCCGGGCCGCTTTCCACTCCACCGGGGTGAATTGCGTTCCCTTGTGCGAGCCATCGCAGAAGGGCTGCTTTTTCGAGCGCCCGCATGCACACCACCAATAGCTCTTGCCAGCCTCGACATCGACCGCAAGCGGCTGACGTCCGCCGATTTCGGGCACCACGCTCATGCTGATCCTCCTCCGGCCGGTGTCGCAAGCCATGCCTCGCCACAAGCTTTGGCGAGCTCGCGCACGCGCAGAATGTAGCTCTGACGCTCGGTAACGGAAATTACCCCACGCGCGTCGAGCAGATTGAATACGTGGCTTGCCTTGATGCACTGGTCGTAAGCGGGTAGCGCCATGAGATGCCGGCGCCTGTTGCCCGTGGTCACCCAGCCGGCATCAATGTATTGGCGGCAGGCCTGTTCCGCCATCCTGAATTGCTCAAACAGCATGCCGGTATCGGCAAATTCGAAGTTGTGGCGCGAGTATTCCTGCTCCGCCTGCAAAAATACATCGCCGTAGGTCACTTTTTGCCTGCCCTCGCGGCCGTTGAAATTGAGATCGAATACGCGATCAACGCCCTGCACATACATGGCAAGCCGCTCGAGCCCGTAAGTCAGCTCGCCGGAGACCGGTGCACATTCAAAACCGGCCACTTGCTGGAAATAGGTGAATTGCGAAACTTCCATGCCGTCGCACCAGCATTCCCAGCCCAATCCCCAGGCGCCGAGCGTCGGAGATTCCCAGTCGTCCTCGACGAAGCGTATGTCGTGAAGCTCGGGATCGATGCCGATCGCATAGAGCGATTTGAGATAGAGCTCCTGGATGTCGTCGGGTGATGGCTTCAAGATGACCTGGAATTGATAATAGTATTGAAGGCGGTTCGGGTTCTCCCCGTAGCGCCCGTCCTTCGGCCGCCGCGAGGGCTGCACAAACGCCGCGTTCCACGCCTTCGGTCCCAACGCGCGCAATGTGGTTGCGGGATGAAACGTGCCGGCACCCACCTCCATGTCATAGGGCTGCAGGATCACGCAGCCATGGTCGGCCCAGTACCGTTGCAGCTCCAGGATCAATCCCTGGAACGAACGCTCGGGGCGCATGTGGGCGGGAAGATCGCGGCTCATGAGCTCGCCAATCATCGAGATGCGGCGCATCGCCGCGTAGACCTAATGACCGCGTGGGGAGCGGTCAAGAATCCGGCACGGACCGGCGCAAGTCCTGCGATGACGATCAGGGGGCGCGTTGCTATCTTTCCGGCATGCTTCTCCTCATCCGCTTGCTGGCGTGCACCGCAGCCCTGCTGGCGCAGGCCATACCGCATTCAGCGTTTGCCCAGAATCGTCCTACCCGCGCGATCAAGCTCGTGGTCGGGTTTACTCCCGGCGGCACGACCGATTTCGTCGCGCGCCTTCTGGCGGAGCGTCAGTCGACTGCGCTCGGCCAAAGCGTGGTTGTGGAAAACCGGCCCGGCGCCAATGGCGCAATCGCGGCAGAATACGTTGCGCGCTCGGAGCCTGACGGCACGACCCTGCTGTTCACGACCGTAGGTGCGGTTGCGATCAATCCGGCGCTGCGCAGCAGCCTGCCTTATGATCCAAGCAAGGATTTTGCGGCGGTCGGGCTTGCAGCGCGCAACTCGACCATGCTGGTCGTGAGGGCGTCGATGCCGGTCAATTCCGCGCTCGATCTCGCAGACATGGCAAGGCAGAAGTCAGGCGCGATGAGCATAGGAGTTACCGGGCTCGGTGCCATCTCGCATCTCGCGCTTGTGCTCTACGAGGAGGCAGCCGGCGTGAGATTTCAGGCAGTGCCCTATCGCGGAGCATCGCAGGGAATCATTGATCTTCTCGCCGGGCGGCTCGACGGCTTCTTTGCCGACGTGCCGACCATCATCGCTCAGGTCAAAGCCGGGAAGCTGAAGGCCTTGGCGGCGGCGTCGCAGATCCGTTCTGAAATCTTTCCCGACGTGCCCACGCTGATCGAGCAGGGCTTTGCCGACGCCGTAGCCAATCAGTGGGCAGGCATCCTCGCTCCGGCACTCACGCCGCCCTCAGAGATTGCGAAGCTCAATGAGGCGCTCAATGTCGCGCTCGCCGATCCAGCGATCCGCAGCAAGCTGCAACACGCCGGGGTTACTCCGTCGCCAAGCAGCCCGGCAGAATTCGCGAGCTACCTGGAGAGTGAGATCACACGCTGGGGTAAGGTGATCCGGGAAAAGGGGATCAAAGGCGAGTAGGCTCCGCCAGAGAATTCTCAGGGCCGATCACATGACCCGCCATAGACCGGTGCGTGGATCGTGTCGCAGGGTCGGCAAAGCCCGCCGATCGATCGGATCCGTTGCCGATCTTGCTCTGATCCGTTCAAGCTCATCATTGATGCGGCGGACCTCTCTGGCCGCCCAGTGGATCACCATGCCCGCGCCAAGCACACCGACCGCGATCTTGACGAAGGGTGAGACGAGAAATGCCGGCATGGGAGCTTCTCCTGTCAGTGCCGAATCCGATCACAAACCGTAACGCGACCATATGGCACGTTCTTCCAGCGCGGATATCATCTCCTGCGCAAGTCCATCCTGCCGATAAAGGTGCTGCAGAGCCGCCACCCCGGCTTGCGGGCGACCGAGCCAACTGCGCGGAGGCGATATGAGCGGGGTCGCCACATCCTCTCCGAATCGCTCGCGCATGACCGAGCGGAGATCCCCTATACCGTCCGCCAAACCGAGCGCAACCGCACTGCTGCCGGTCCAATACTCCCCCGAGAACAAGGTTGTCTCCGGACCATTGAGCCGTGCTCCCCGGCTCTGCTTGACCAGGTCGATGAAACCCTCGTGGATTTCACGCTGCACACCCTTGAGCCGGTCAACGTCCTCGGGATTCTCGGGCAGAAACGGGTCGAGCGTCGCCTTGTGCTCACCTGAGGTATAGAGCCTGCGCTCGATCCCGAGCTTCTCCATGAGCTTGGCAAATCCGAAGGAGCCGCCGACCACGCCGATGGAGCCGACGATCGATGAGCCGTCGCAAATGATCTCGTCGGCGGCACAGGCGATCATGTAACCACCCGAGGCAGCCACGTCCTCTGCAAAAGCGATCACACGCAGATTCTTTTCCGCCGCGAGCTGGCGGATGCGGCGATAGATCAGATGCGACTGCACCGGGGACCCGCCCGGCGAGTTGATCAGGAGCGCAACGGCGCGCGCCTTGCGCATCCCGAAGGCGCGCTCGAGGGGCCGCGCCACACTGGCGAGCGTGAGCCCGGGCTTGAGCGGAGTAGACAAGCCGATCACGCCGGAGAGGCGCACCACGGGAACGAGCGGCAGATCGCCACGGAGCCGCTTGGGCAGGATCGGGCGCAACGCGTCCCGAGCGCTCAGGAAAAGCTGGCGCGAATGCTCGAAAATTCTCTGATCAGCCATGTTGTCGCAACTTCGTCTGGCCAACCGGACCCCCGGCGGGCCATTGCAGGTCTTAGGCCCAAGCCGCGTTGGTCTCAAGTTACCGTTCGTCAACCTATGCCGGTCCGCGCCCAGCCCCGCAAGGCAGCGCGGATGCCGGCTTGATAGGGACCCTACGGAGCAAAGCTCGACCGAAGTTGCGCGGCCCAACGCCCGTCCATGCAACTTACCACCCAGATAGAGCGATAGCGACCCAGGACCGAGCCGTCTGCGCGATATCGGCAAAACTGCACGTCGAGATGAACCTTCTCCGAGCTGGCACTGATGGGATGACGAAATTCCCAGGTGGTGTGGTGCCATTCCTCTCCCACCCGGGCATGAAAATCCTGCAGGTAGTTTTCCGGGCCTTCCCACACCATCATGCCAACACCGGCCAATCGGTAATGTGGAAAATGCAGGGTCTGCGCCAGAGCAGATGCGTCACCGGCATTAAGGGCAGCGAGATGCCGGTCGAGCACGTCCATGGCCGCAGCGATTGATTCCGCACGATCGACAGCCGCCGTCTCCATTTGCTTTCTCTCTGACGGAATCACCGCGATGCCGAGCTAGCCTTACTCTATCTGCAGCCCGTTCGCCTTGATCGGTCCTTCCCACCTGGCGATTTCATCGACCACGAACTTGGCGAGGTATTCGGGCGACCTGCGCTCACGCGCAACAGGCGCAACTCCGAGCTCGTGCAGTCGGGTTTGAATCGCGGGAGTGTCCAGCGCCTGACTCGTTGCGTGCGCCGACGCATTGCCCGCTCCCTGAGCTCTGCACTGGTTGGAGGTAGGGGCCAGAAGCTGGGACATTGCAGCACGGCTTTCTGGACAATGGAACGGGGCGGAACGACTATGGTGCTGGTCGCACGAAATATCGGTCGCGGATCAACACCGGGCCTGCGACCGGCCATTTGGGGAGGTGGGCAATGGCAGGGCGCGATACTAAGCGACAACTGCATTTGAACCTTTTCATCCATGGGCGGGGACACCATGAGGCCTCATGGCGTCACCCCGCGTCCTCGCCGCTGGCCCTCACCGACATCCGCTACTACCAGGACCTGGCGCAACGGGCGGAAGCCGGCCTGTTCGACTCCATCTTCCTCGCGGATCAGCTCGCGCTAGGCGAGGATGTGGACCAGGCGGCGCGCACCTGGCTTGAGCCCGTGACCGTGCTCGCCGCAGTGGCGGTTTCGACCAGCCGAATCGGGATGATCGCAACAGCCTCGACGACCTATACCGAGCCGTTCAACCTCGCGCGCCAGTTCGGGTCACTCGATCACATCAGCAATGGACGAGTGGGCTGGAACATCGTCACGTCCTGGCTCGCCTCGGCCGCGAGCAATTTCGGGGACAAGGGGCAGGTGAGCCATGCCGATCGCTATGCCCGTGGCGAAGAGTTCATGGCCGTCGTCAACGCGCTGTGGGATAGCTGGGCCGAGGATGCCGTGATCGACGATCGGCGCGGCGGGCGCTACGCGAGGGCAGACCGGATCCGGCGCATCAATCATGAGGGCGAGCACTACCAGGTCGCGGGGCCGCTCAATATGCCGCGGTGCCCTCAGGGCCGCCCGGTGCTGGTTCAGGCGGGATCGTCCGACACCGGCCGGCGCTTCGCCGCGCGGTACGCCGAGGCTGTGTTCACCGCCCATATGGCGAAGGCAACGGCGCAGGCATTCTATGCCGACCTCAAGCAGCTGGTTGCCGCTCAAGGGCGGGACCCTGCGCAAGCGCTCATTCTGCCTGGGCTCAGCCCGATGATCGCGTCCACGGAAGCCGAGGCACAGCGGCTTTCTTGCGAGGTCAACGAGCTTTCCGACCCGGAGGTCGGGCGCAAGCGGCTCTCCGGCCGGTTTGGCGGCCATGATTTCTCGCATTTGCCGCTGGACCGCCCGCTGAGGGAGGAGGACTTTCCCAAACCAACCTCGGTCGAGGCGGCGCGCAGTCGGACCGAGGTGATCCTGAACTACGTGCGGCGCGACCGGCCCAACTTGCGGCAATTGCTCGGGACTCTGGCCGGCGCCCGCGGCCATTTCACTTTCGCCGGCACGCCGGAGCAGGTGGCCGACCTGATCGAGGACTGGTTCAGCGATGGCGCCGCGGACGGATTCAACATCATGCCGCCGCTTCTCCCCTCGATGCTGGATGTCTTCAGCGCACAGGTGATCCCCTTGCTGCAACGGCGCGGGCTCTTTCGCACGGCATACGAAGGCAAGACCCTACGGGAGCATTACGGCCTGGCGTGGCCGGAGAGCGCATTCAAGGACGCCGCGTTGGAAGCGGTGTAAGCGCGCGTGGTTAGCTTGTAACGGGCGCCTTTGTCCTTCCGAACGCGGGGGGGGTCCCCCGCCCTACTGCATGTACCAGCCGTGGCTCACCACCAATGATTGCCCGGTCATCGCGTTGTTCTTTGCGGCAGCAAAGAACAGCACGGCATCGGCGACATCGTCCGTCGTCGTGAACTCGCCGTCCACGGTGTCCTTCAACATGACATTGCGCACGACATCGGCCTCCGAGATGCCCAGCTCGGCGGCCTGCTCGGGGATCTGTTTTTCGACCAGGGGAGTTCGCACGAATCCGGGACAGACCACGTTCGCGGTCACGTTGTACTCTGCACCTTCTTTCGCCAGCACGCGGCACAGGCCAAGCAGGCCGTGCTTTGCCGTGACGTAAGGCGCCTTCAGCTTGGAAGCTTCGTGCGAATGCACCGATCCCATGTAGATAACCCGTCCGTATTTTTTCGTGTACATACGCTTGAGGCACGCCCTGGTCGTGAGAAAGGCGCCGTCGAGATGGATGGAAAGCAGCCGCTTCCAGTCCGCAAAGGGAAAATCGACGAGCGCCCGCACGATCTGGATGCCGGCATTGCTGACGAGGATGTCGACCTTGCCATATTTCGCCACAGTATCGGCAACGCCCTTCTCAACCTGCGCCTCGTCCGTCACGTTCATGGCGACGGCGAAGGCATCCGCCTTGCGCCCCCTGATTTCCGCAGCGGTCGCTTCCGCCGCCTTGAGGTCAAGATCTGCGATGACCGGGATACCGCCCTCGGCCGCAAACCGCAGCGCGACCTCCTTGCCGATCCCACTGGCGGAGCCGGTGATGATCGCTACTCGTCCGTCGAAGCGTGCCAAGATCGTCTCCTTTTTCTGCTGTGCTGCGAGGTCCGTCACGACTGCTTCAAGTAGTCATAGACGACCTCGCCAAGACCGAGAGTAAGATCAGTGAGGAAATGCGAGGCAGATACCACCTCGCGCACCGGAAGTCGCGCAACATCGCACTGGGCGTGCTCGAACATCTGCAAGGCCGCGGGGCCGCGCCACGCACCCTTGAGCGTCACATCCTCCACATAATAGCGCACCAGCTCGCAGACGCGCGGCCCGCAATCGACGTGCGGAATGATCTTGATCATGAAGTTGGGTTTGGCAAGGCTTTTAAGCAGGGGCTCGCGATCGATCTCGTGATGCTTGTAGCCCATGGTGGCGCAAACGCAGAGCACCGAGCCATAATGCAGGGTGCAGACGAGCGTCTCGTTCTCGTGCGATATCTTCGGGGTTGCGAGCTTCTTCGGGAACCCCCAGATCTCACGGCCGCCGGCGATCGGCGAATTGTCGTCGAGATACATGGCGTGCACATAGCCGCCCTCCTGGATCGCGCCATCGGCTCCGCGGAATCGGACCGGAATGACCTGGCCTGTTTCGGTGTAGTCGCCGAATCCGGTGGAGTCGGGCATGCGGATGAACTCGTAGTTGACGGTGTCCCCCGCAACCTCCAGCGGCTCCGGCACCACCGCGCGCAGAGCATCCGGATCGGTGCGATAAGTGATGACGACGAACTCACGGTCGTAAAACTTGTACGGACCTCTGGGGTAGGCCGGGTTTGTAAGCGGCATTGCAAAGGCGTTGGCGCGAACGTCGGCCAGTTTCATCGCAGGACCTCCTCAGGTGATGATAAGATGCAACGCGTCAGCCGGTCTCCACGCTCGGCTCAAGCCCGAGCGCGGGCTTTCGCCGGATATGGTCTAAAGCACGCGCACGAACGTTGCAGTGCCTCCCGCGTCGCTTTTGACGACAAGCTCGTTCGGCCTGAAGGCCTCGATCGTGCTGATGGTCTCCTTGTTCAAGACCCGGTCGTTCTCGGCACTGTCGATTTTCAGGGTTATGGACTTTCCCTGAATCGCCCATGTCCCATGGATCGTACCCGTAACGCCCTGACCGAGGGTGTTGCTGATGAAGCCGCGTTGCCGCACCTGCGACACGAACTTTCCGTCCGAGGCAAACGTGATTGCCTCGTTCACGTCCCCGACTGTGCCCTGCCACTGTCCGAGGATCTTCGTCGCGTATTGCGTCTCGGGGACAGGCGCTCCCCCCGACGAGCACCCCGTAAGCCCCAATGCGATCAGCAGCGCAACCGAGGACGATCGAGTCCTGCTCATGATGCTCGGCATTTCGGTTGCGCTATTCGACCTTAGCGGCTGCCTTCTTGCCCCGCTTCTCGCCGTCTTTCGCCTCCCGCTCCGCCGCGTGATATTTGCGTCGGATCTCCGCGAGGTCCACGCGAGTAGGCGGCAGCTTCAGGCCCATCCCGTCCATGGTATCGGCGATGATCTGCGATACGGCAAGGTTGCGGAACCACTTGTGGTTTGCCGGAATGACGTACCATGGCGCACGCTTGGTGCTGGTCAAAGCCATGGCATCCTCGTAGGCCTCGATGTACTGCGGCCACAGCTCGCGCTCGGAGTAGTCGCTTTCGCTGATCTTCCAATGCCTCGACGGGTCGTCCAGTCGCTGCTTGAACCGCAGCAACTGCTCATCGGGGCTGATGTGGAGGTAAAATTTCAGGATTGTGGTGCCGTTGCGTGACAGCATTGTTTCGAAGTCGTTGATCAGCTCGAAACGTTTTGACCACACTGAATGCGGCACCAGCTTGTGCACGCGTACCACCAGGACATCCTCGTAATGGGATCGATTGAAAACGACCACTTCGCCCTTTGCCGGCGCGCGGATGTGGGCGCGCCAGAGGAAATCGTGAGCGGCCTCGTCCCTGCTCGGCTGCTTGAATCCAAACACGGAAGTCCCTTGCGGATTCATTCCAGCGAAGACATGGCGAATGACGCCATCTTTCCCCGCAGTGTCGAGGGCCTGCAGCACTACCAGCAGGGACTGGCTCCCGTCCGCGAAGAGGAGGTACTGCAGCTTTTCCAGACGCTCGACATTGGCCTGAACCTCGGGAACGGCCTTCTCGTGCGTTTCGTGCTTGCCGGTATAGGAAGGGTCGATCTTCGATAGTCGGACCTTCTCGCCAGGCTCGACAATGAATTTCTTACCGTAGTCCATGCTGGCCCTCCATTGGCTGCCCCCCTCTCCAGGCTCTCGGCCCTTACCCCCGCTGCAGGCGAGCACGTCAGCAGGCAACAAATCGCGCCGTGTTGGCGCAGGGGCGGGTTTCACACCCGCCCCTGCATGGGTTGAACGCTTGGGACGGCATCAGCGCCCTGAGCTCAACCAATCACCCGGCGCAGTCGTACGTCACGAGGGTGAAGTCGACCACCACGTCTCCCGGATGGCGAGCCCGTAACGCGGTTGCGCCTGCGGCCGGCCAAACACCTCCCAATATGCGAGCCAATGGGACGGCTTGTACCAATGCGGCACCCAATAGCGGCCGCTGCGGATGACCCGGTCGAGCGCTTTGCATGCGGAGATCAAGGCCGGGCGGCTGTCGGCCGCGATCACCTTCTCGACCAGCGCATCGACCACCGGATCGGATATTCCCCCTACATTCTGTGATCCCTTCATGGTCGCGGCGCGGGAGGTGAAGAAAGTCCGCAGAGAATCTCCCGGCGTGCCGGCGAAGCCGAACCGCTGCACGACAATATCGAAGTCGAAATCATCCACGCGCTTGCGATACTGCACGGGGTCGATCACCCGCACGCTGGCGTCGATGCCGAGGATCCCGAGATTCTTGATGAAGGCGTTATGATGCGGCAACGAAACGGGATCGTCGATCAGGAACTCGACGACGAAAGCTTCGCCCTGCGGCGTCGTGCGCTTGCCGTCCTTGATGACGTATCCGGCATCCTGCAACAGCATGCTCGCCTTGCGCAGCAGCGCGCGGTCCTGGCCCGAGCCGTCCGACACCGGCGGCACAAACGGCTCACCGAACACATCGTCCGGGACTTTGCCGCGGAAAGGCTCGAGGATGGCCAGCTCGTCCGGCCCCGGCCGGCCTACCGCCTTCATGTCGGAATTCTCGAAGTAGGACTGGGTCCTCTGGTAGGCCCCGTACATGATGGTCGCGTTGGCCCATTCGAAATCGAATGCGTCGATGAAGGCCTCACGCACGCGCTTGTCCTTGAATTTCTCCAGTCGCGTGTTGAAGTACCAGCCTTGTGCCGCGCTCGCCGTATGGTCGGGCACGACATCCCGCTTGACGCGTCCCTCGCGGATGGCCGGGAAGTCATAGCGCGTAGCCCAGACCCGCGAGACCAGCTCCTCCCGGAACAGATAGCCCTTGCTGGTGAACCCCTCGAAGGCGGCGTCGCGATCGCGATAGTACTCATAGCGAACGGTGTCGAAATTGTTCTGCCCGCGCGCAATCGGCAACTCGGCACCCCACCAATTCTTGACCCGCTCGTATTCGATGAAATGACCGGCCTCGAAGCGCCCCACCTTGTACGGGCCGCTGCCCAGCGGCGGCTCGAGCGTCGTCTCCTCGAAGGGATGCTGCGTGTAAAAGCGCTGCGAGAAGATCGGCAGCCAGGCTATGAACATCGGCAGGTCACGGGCGTGGCGCGCCGCAAGACTCACGACAACCGCGGTGTCGTCGGGCGCCTGCGCGGCGACGAAATCGTGCAGGAGCTGCTGAATGATCGGATGCCCCTTTGCCTTCAGCAACTGCAACGAAAACACCACATCATGGGCGGTGAGCGGGCTGCCGTTGTGGAAGGTGATGCCGCGCCGCATCAAAAAACGGTAGGTGACCCGGTCGGGAGAGATCTGCACTCCGCGCGCGGCAAGACCATACATCGCATCCGGCTCGTCCTCGGCGCGCGCCATCAAGCTTGCAAAGGTGAACTCCATCCCCTGGGCGGCATCGCCCTTGAGGATATAACTATTGAGAGAATTGAACGTCAGCAGGCCCTGATTGAAGATCCGACTCGGTGCGACCTGAGAAAAAGCTCCGCCTTTCGGCGCGTTCGGGTTGACGTAATCCAGGTGCTTGAAATCGGGCGGATATTTGAGATCGCCGAAGGCCGAGATGCCATGAGTCTCGGAACCCTGCTCGGCTTTCGCCATGGGTCCCAGAGCTGATGCCAGTACCGCGCCCCCGATCGCGAGCGTGTCGCGCCGGGTAAAGCCGGAGCGCGTTATTGGTTGCCCCCCCATCCCATCGCGCCGAGCAGAGCTTGTCATTGGGTTTCCTCCAGGGCCGGTGAAGGCCACAAATCCATATCAGCACAGCTTTTGAGAGCACTCAATGCGTCGCAGACGCGCGCTGGCGCCAAGATTCATGCTCCCCCGCGGCGGATTGAACCCTTACGCCGAAAACACGACTAACGAATGAAGCATCCGCGTCGCGCAAAACAGGGTCGACCATGGAAGGAGCCGCGGTCCCGCTAAAGGCCAATCCCCGCAGCACCGTGCTGACGGTTGCGGTTGCTGGATTTGTGCTCGTCCTTGCAGAGCCTGCGCAAGCGCAGGTGCCCACGATCAATACCCAGGAAACGTGTCGCATCGCTGCCAGCGTGATGACCAATCTTTCCGTCGGGGGGACGGGGGCGAACGAGGTGGAGATCTGCCTCGACTCCGAGAACAAGGCGCGCCAGCAGCTGATAAAGGACTGGTCGAGCTATCAGCCCTCGGACCGCGAGGGTTGCATTCAGACCACGGTTTATCTGCCAAGCTACATCGAGTGGCTCACCTGCTTCGAGATGAACAAGATCGTGCGGGAATCAAGAGAACAGGGCCGCGCGGTGGCCGCCCTTACCAACCCGGACGGATCGATGACCATGCCGCCGCTGAGCACGTTGGGGATTCAACTCGGCCCCGTCTCCCGTCGCTACGGATATTGAGGCAACGCCGAGAATTTCAGATCGTGGAGCGAGGCGCCTGACTGCCACGCGGCTCGCTGAGGGTTCTTCCGCGCCACCTTCCACGCAACACTGCTGAACGCGAGACAATGGGGAGCCGAGGTCTTCTCAGGCTCGGGCTGGAAGCCTTGCTGGCGCTTTACGTCGGCTTCTCGGGCTGGACATGGGCAGATGCGGCGCCGTCATATCTCGGGCTGGCGCAAGCCGAGCAGAATAAAAACGAGCTGTGCGGATGGATCGGTGTCGGCGTCACTCCGATGACGCGTGCAGTCGCTCTAAGCCTCGGGATGGCGGAGCCTTACGGCGCAATCCTCGCGGAGCCGCAACCGGGCAGCCCCGCCGCGGCGGCGCATGTTGAGCAAGGCGACGTGCTGACCTCGATCAACGGTGCGCCGCTCATCCGCGCGAGCGACTTTGAGGCCATCATTGCGCGCATGGCCCCGCGCACGACCGTCTACCTCTACACCTGGCGCAACCGCCAGCCGCGAGCGGTGCAGGTGATCCTGGGCTCCGGTCCGTGCGGCGGATGAACCGTGACTTGGACGGCAGTCCGTCGTCCGCTCTCCTCAATCAGTGAGAGTACGTAGAGAAAATATCCTCATTGGTTGTGTCGTTCATATTCAAACATTGTTTCCATTACGTTTTCCCAATTGGCTTCGTTTGCGCAATTGGCTTCGTTTGCGCAAAACGGCGAAACCGGTCGTAGAGCATGGCCGCGACCTCCCTCGGTCGAGCGGCTCTTCCCCCTTCTCGTCCAGGCTCGGGTTCGTGCGGCGAGAGCTCGAAACTGCCTCGGGTTCGTTTGGCCGAAATTGGCTCGGGTCCGCTTTGCGGGTTGCGGGGCAGGTCCAAGCAGCTCGGGGCGCTGGAGCGAACCGGGAGCAGAGTTGGTGGGGTATGTTCATGTTTCGTTCATACCGGCGCCCACGCAAGAAGTCAATCAGAACCTGCGCTGGTACGCTCTGGGGCTACAACATTCTCCTGCTGAGCTCTCACCCTAACCCTAACCCTAACCCTCTCCGCGTAAGAACGGGGAGAGGGAACAGACCGCGTTTGCTGCGCTGCTGATGACAGATCAGGAAAATGCGACCCTATGCCGCTTCTTTCGCCAACTGGTCCAGGAGTGCGGCGGCGCGCTCGATGACGGCGCTCATCTCGTCGGCATCGATGACCCCGGCTTCAAGCAGCAATTCCGCCTTGAGGCACATCAGCGCGGCGGAAACCTCATCCTTCATCGGGAAGACCAGGTCGATGTTCAGCTGGTGACGCATGGGGACTGAACTAATGGCGCCATTCGGGCTTTGCCGCGGCAGGCGAACTCGTTGCCTGCGCGAGTGAAGATCCGGGACCAGGGCCGCTCGCGTCCGTTGCACCTGTTGGGTCCCGGCTCTCGTGCGTTCGGGCTAGATGGCCCGACCGCACTCGGCCGGGACACACGAAAGGGGGGGCGGAGCCGACCCGTCTCAGGCGCGGCCGAGGGGAACGGCGACAAACCTGGTCGCGTCGTCCGACTTCACCCGCATCAACACCGCGTGTTTGCCGTCCTTGTGCGCGTCGGCAATCGCGGTGCGTACGTCCTCCGGCTTGCTGACCTTCTTGCCGCCGGCGTCGAAGATGACGTCGCCCGCCTTGAAGCCGTGCTCGGAAGCAATTCCGTTGGGGTCGACCTCGGTTACGACAACCCCTTCGGCGCCGCTGCCGGCAACCTGCCCGGCCGGCGCTAGCATCAAGCCGAGCTTTGGCATGTCGGTGCCGGCCGGCTTGGAGTCGGGCGCATGCGTTGCGCGCGCATCCCGCTCCTTCGGCAGCTCGCCCAAGGTGAGCGTGAAGCTCTTCTCCTCGCCCTTGCGCCAGACGCTGAGCTTCGCCTCGCTGCCCGGCGCCATGGCGCCGATCTGCCGCGCGAGGTCGCGGGCGTCCTTCACCACATGCCCGTTGACCGCGGTGATCACGTCACCGGACTCGATGCCGGCCTTGGCGGCAGGGCTGTCCGCCTGCGGCTCCGCCACCAGCGCGCCTTCGCTCGCCTTCAGGCCGAGGCTCTCGGCAATCTCGGCGGTGACCGGCTGGATCTGCACGCCGATCCAGCCGCGGCTGACCATGCCTTTGTCCTTGAGCTGGGCGACGACCGTCTTCACCGTGTCGGAGGGAATGTCGAAGGCGATGCCGACCGAGCCGCCGGAGGGGGAGAAGATCGCGGTGTTGACCCCGATGACGTTGCCGTCCATGTCGAAGGTCGGGCCGCCGGAATTGCCTTTGTTGACCGAGGCGTCGATCTGGATGAAGTCGTCATAGGGACCGGCGCCGATATCGCGGCCGCGGGCGGACACGATGCCGGCGGTCACGGTGCCGCCGAGGCCGAACGGGTTGCCGACCGCCACCACCCAATCGCCGACGCGGGGAGAGCTCTCGGCGAGCTTCACGAACGGGAAGTCGCTGCGGCCATCGACCTTGATCAACGCGATGTCGGTGCGCGGATCGGTTCCGATCACCTTGGCGCTATAGGTCTTGCCGCCGTCGGTCGTGATCTCCACGGTCTTTGCCTTGTCGACCACGTGGTTGTTGGTCACGGCATAGCCGTCGGCGCTGATGAAGAAGCCTGAGCCCTCACCGACAACCGGACCATTGCGCGGCTGGCGCTGATTGTCCGGGGTCTCATTGCCGAACGGCATGCCAAAGCGGCGGAAGAAACGATCCATCTGCGAGTCCGGCGCAGACGGCAGCACGTCGTCGAAGCTCATCATCTTCGCGCCGGCGTCGCTCTTGACGCGCACCGAGATCACGGCAGGCTTAACCTTCTCCACGACATCGGCGAAGCTCGGCATATGCTGCGCGCTGTCCGCAGCTTGGACCGAAGAGAAATACGGGAGCTGCACCTGCAGCCCGGAGCCGGCGAGCGCCGCTCCCGCGGCAAGGCCGGAGATGGTCGCCAGGAGCACGATGCGGCGCGCGGAGAGAAAGCGGCGCGGCTTGTTAACAGCAGGGACGTTGGTCACGGTGATTCACCTTTCGTTGAATGGCCGGCATCAGAGTGCCGCGCTTGGCGCGGCTTAATGCCGACCATCGCCTTACTGGGATGTGGCGGCGGAATTAAACTTTGGAAATCATGCGTGATGCACGGATCGCATATGGTGTTCGCGACCTGCTGCCAGCGCGGTAAAGGACCGTCGTGGCAGTAACCAACCGGTTGCGGCCCGAACGTTCCTCGTCAATAAAAATGCCCCAAGTCCCGATAATCAACATGACGGGTCATGGTGGAGATCACGGGAGTGGCACATTTCGCCATACCGGTCAGCGATCCCGAGACAAGCACCCGGTTCTATACGGAAATCGTCGGTTGCAAATTCCTCCATGCATTGCCGGATAAGAGCATGACCTTTCTCGACGCCGGTGGTGTTTGCGTTCTGCTCATCAAGCGCCCTGCCCCTGTCGTTACGCAGCTCGAAGGCTCCTATGGGGTGCACCATGCCTTCATGGTCGCCCCAGACGCGTATCAGGCGGCCGTCGAGAACTTGCGCGCAAACGGAATCGAGATATTTCTCGAGGAGGATCGCCGCGGGGGCGTGATTGACGGACCACGTGCGTACTTCCGCGATCCCGACGGCACCGCGCTGGAGTTCATAAATCGCACAGCCTACGCGGGAAACAGATAACGACGTAGCGAATCGCGCTCCCGAACCTCCGCAGGGCAATTTCTGGTGCCTAGGCAACTAAATAATATCAGCCTTATGACTGAATTTATGACAGGCTCGTGTGGCAATCGGTTGGGTCTAGTCCTGCGGCGGCGGCCTCCCGACTCCGTGGGGGGTGGGAGGACTCGTACTCAGGAATCCGTGCGCGAGCCATGTATGTGAAATAACGTGACAACTCGCGGCCGCCCGGCAAAAGCCGGCCATCAGAGACAGGACTTCCCGCGTCCAACCGTTGCGGCGGATGATTCCAAATTTCGACACCACCGCGGTAATATCATCAGAGGCCCGAGCTGCACGAGTTTGAGTCCGTTCAAGCGTTCTCGGACAGCTTGGGCAGCCACGCAGAGGAGCTCGACCGGCGAAGGATTGACAGCAAGCCGCAATTGATCGCCGATCAAATCGCCTTTGCCGCGGACCGGAGGCCTGGCTCGTGATCAATCTTTTCGATGACCTTCCTGCTCGCGCAGACGGGGAGATCCTCACCGAGCTTCTTTCGCGAGAGGACGTGCGTATCGAGCGGATCGTCTCGACTGGTCAGTCCACGCCGGTGGATAAGCCACATCGTCAAGGACATGACGAATGGGTCCTGCTCCTCGCCGGCTCGGCGGGTCTCCGCATTGAGGGCGAAGGTGAGCGCAATCTTCGTCCGGGCGACCACGTCCTGATCGCCGCTCACCGGTCCCATTGGGTGACGTGGACCGCAAAGGACCAACCTACTATTTGGCTGGCGATACACTTCCGCTTGGCGTCAACGCGATGACACCAAACGCACTTCACCTCTGACGGGGCCTCGCCCGACCACCCCAATAGGGATTTTCGAATTGGTTCTGGGTGCAGAACCCACCATTTCCCGAGACCGCGGCCATGCATTGTTGAAAGGAATAGAAGCCACAATTCGTTCCACCTCCCCCGCCACCGTACTGGGCACACCACGGCGCGGCGTATGCCGCCTCGACGCCCAGCAATAGAACGGCGAAGAGAACGGATACCACGGCGACTGTCGGCATGAATTCCTCTTTACAACGACGCGAGAGCCCGACCACGTAAAGGTAAGCCATCGTCGCGATTTCTTCCAACAGGCAACGGAGATTTGTCGGCTTGTGAAGCGCGACAGCGTGCTGTGGCGCGTGGGCGCTGCAAAACGAGCGACAGCGTGCTTCGGTCCGCGAAGCAGGGATGGATAGTCGTGACCAGGCAATTCAGGTTGCGACTGAAGAGCTGTTCGTCTGGAATCCATGCCGGCGCGTGCGCCCCGCGGCATCAAGGGATCAAGCGTGATTTGGTTTAGTTCAGATTCCAGACTCTGCTCCGGGAGTCCGCGCGGACGGCGCAAAGGCCCAATCCGACTGCTCGCGCCCCGGACATAGTCATCGGACTAGAGTTTGGCGCAGCCGCTCACCGCCACCGCGGCCAGACCAACATGGGCCGCGCGACGTTGAGCTGGTGGCCGATGGCGCGGGGCGGCCGCGGCGGGGAAGCGACGGAGGAGGTCGTGCTCGGCGCGTTCGAGTCGCTGCTCTCCCCCTCGTTCGCTTCCTTGCTGTCCTTGCTGTCCTTGTTGTCCTTGCCCGCCGTACTCACAGTGGACGAGGTCTTCTTGGCCGGCTTGGTGTGAGGCCCCCTCACCTGCTTCGGCTTCTCCGGCTTTCCTAACTTGAAGGGGCGGGAGTAGCGGAAGTTCTGCGCTCCGGGCGCCGGCAGCAGCGTCGCGTTTTCTGGAACCGAATAGGACACCACGCGCGGCCATGCCTGTACCAGCGACAGCGGGGCTTGACCGTCGTGCGCAACCTCGCGCTCGAAGGTCTGCGAAAGCGCGATCTGGATGGTCGGCGCGCCGAAGTGCTCGATCCCGAAGCTCTCCGGGCTCGGAGCCGCAAGCACGGGTTCCGGAGCCTCCGCGCCCACCACCAGCGTGCGCGGCCATACCGGCTGCCCCGATGGATGCCGGGCGACCCATTGCTCCGGCTCGCTTACCGTCTTGGGCCGATCGGTTCCCGCCGGTACAATGTGCACGATCTTGAAGCCGCGCGCCTTGAGCTCGTGCAAGATGTCGGGGAGCGCCAGCGCGGTCGCCGGCTGGATGTCGTGCAGCAGCAGGATGCCCTTGCCGCGCGCCTCGATGCGGCTGATGGCGCGCCGCGCCACTTCGCGGTTGTTGATGTGGGTCCAGTCGTCGGCGAGAAAATCGACGCTCCAGGTCATGTAGTCGTGCGCAGCCAGATACTGCTCGACGCCCGGCCCTCGCAACAGACCGGGGATGCGGAAGAAAGGCGAGATCGCTTTCTCATCGCCGAGCGCGCTGAGCAGCGAGGCGTGGCCCTGCTCGATCTCCTGGGCGGCCTGGTCGGCCGTCATCCTGGCGAACGTGAATGGATGGTTCTGGCTGTGATTGGCGATCGTGTGCCCTTCGTTGTAGACACGGCGGACAACCGCGGGGTAGCCGCGCACCATGCGGCCCACCATGAAGAATGTCGCCTTCACGCATTCGGAGGCGAGCGTATCCAGGATACGCGTGGTGTAGGGCGGCAACGGTCCATCATCGAACGTCAGCACCACCTCGTGATCACGCAACGGGAGCGATTCGCCATATTGCATGCTGCCGACCCGCGGATGCTCGCTCGGGTCCACCACAATGGTGCGCTCCACCCCAAGCGCTCCCTCGGGGCATTCGGCGGCCGCTGCCGTTGCGATCCCGATCAGGGACGCGAGCAACGCGTATGCGGCGATGATGTTGCGCATGCCCCCCGATCCAGCAGCGGCTGTCGGACAAACACCCGGAATTACGCCCGGGATGCGATTGGCGAGATGCCCAATTTACCCAAACAGTAGGTGGAGGCAATTTAATGACGCGTTAATCCACCGCCGCGAGCGCGATTGCTTAACCGGTGTGACGCAGGCGACACGGTAAGACACCACCATTGCGTTCTTTTGCCGCTCTAAGTCGCTGCGATCAAGACACAATTGGCCGAGCACCGAGCAGCACTTGCGGGAGCAGTCGAGGCCCTGGCCGCGGTCTCCTCCGATCTCGCCCACGCCGAGCCCAAGCTCATCCACATCCTCGAGCGCGCCTCGGGACTCAAACAGCTGAAGCTTGAAACCGAGCCGAGCAGCGGAGACGAGCTTCAACCTATGCTGGACGGAAAGGGACGCATCGTCGGCTGGTTCAGCTGGCAAGCGGAGCGCCCTGCCACCGCGACGTTGTTGAGCCTCTTGCCGTTTCTCGCCGGCATTGCGCTTGGGCTCGTTGGGTGGAGCAAGCTTGCCACGCACCAGCTTGGCCGGCTGGGGGTGGAGCTTGCGCGAGCAAGCAGCATGCGCCAACGCTCGAGCACCTCGATATGCGTCAGAGCTGAGGACGGCGCGGTGACGGGTGGAAGCCCTGCTGCGCTGGAACCATCCCACGCGCGGTTTCGTGCCGCCCTCGCTGTTCGTGCCGGTGGCCGAGGAGCCGGGGCTCATGGAGGCTGGGCGGGGCAATGGCGCCGTGATCATCCAGGCGGTCGTCGCGCTCGGCCGTGCGTTGGGAATGGGAGTCGTGATCGAGGGAGTGGAAACGCAGGAGCAGCGCGCGCTGCTGCGTCTCGCAGGCGGCAGCGAGATGCAGGGCTATTTGTTTGGGCGACCCAGTGCCCGTGAGGGCATCGATCGGCTTCTGAGATCAGATGTCGGAGGTCGGATGTCGGAAGTCGCATAATGCGCAGGGTCGCTGATATCTGATATCTGATATCTGATATCTGATATCTGATATCTGACATCTGCCATCTGCCATCAGGATGCCTGTCCTCTGACGTGCGCCATCTGTCGTCTGCCTTCCGCAAAACGCGTCAGGGCGACCATGATCGCCAGCGTTACGAGATAGGCGATCAACTGAAGCGCGGTCGGCCGATCCGTGTATCCGACAAGCGTATGGAGCAGGCGGCCCACGATGCTGTCCTGCGGCAGCCATGCGGAGCTGTCCCAGAGGCGCTCGCCGAGGACGTTGATCAGCCCCGCCGCATCAAGGAATTGCGCGGCCTGCGCCGCCATGCCGGCCGCCAAGAGCGCAATCAGCACGGTGGTAACCGTGAAGATGTGGCGCGAGGGGATGGCAAGCAGCCCGAAGTACGTGAGCGCGGTGAATGCCGCGCCCGCCGCCAGGCCCAGCGCTCCGCCGGTCAGCAGCGAGGATGCAGACGCCCCGGCGGCAACAATCCCGTAGAGAAAGAGGACGACTTCGGAGCCCTCGCGCAGGGTGGCAAGCCCCACCACGACGGCAAGGGCTGCCAATGGCCGCTGCCCGCTGCTGACCTGCTTGCCCACCGCGGCCATGGAGCTGGCCATCTCCTGGCCGTGAGAAGCCATCCAGGCATTGTGCCACATCAACATGAGCACGGCGATGCCCAGCACGCTGGCATTGAACATCTCCTGCCCCGAGCCCTCGAAGGCATCCGCAATCGTCTGCGCGAAGATCGCAAGCAGCGCGGCGCCCAAAACCCCCGCGATCACCCCGCCGGCTACCCATCGCCCCCGCCCCGGCACGCCGCGCGTCACCGCGAGCACGATGCCGACGATCAAGCCCGCTTCGATCACCTCCCGGAACACGATGATGAGCGCACCCAGCATGTCGCTATTCCGCGATCACGACGCCCTTGGCGGTATCGGCGTGGAACTCGCCGATGAATTCATAGCGCCCCGCCGGGAGGGGTCCGATCCGAACCAGGCCCTTGGACTTTCCCGCAATCACCTTCTCCACCTTGAGCGCAGCGCTATCGAACTCCTCCGGGGTCGCGTCCTCATTGGTAACGGACACGGAGACACGCTTGCCTGCGGGCACGCGTATTTCTTCCGGCTCGAATTTGTGGTTCCGGATGACCAAATTGAGCTCCTGTGCAACCGTACCATTCGCCGGGGCAAGAAATGCGGCCAACACCAGTGCGCAAGCGAAGGCCCGCAGCGGGATCGTAATCATAGTTCTTATCAATGAGTTCGCGAGAAGCCACGCAATAGCATTGTTGCATGAATTGAATGATTCTAATCTCCGGCCCGCATTGCGAAATGTCAAAATATGGGGCCCACGGTGAGCGCTTTGGCTTCGATACCCAGCACTGGCATCGCCGGCATCCCCATCATCGGGCTTGGCACCTGGGATCTGCGCGGCCGCATCTGCGCGAGTATGGTCGATCAAGCGTTGCGGCTGGGATACCGCAACATCGATACGGCTGAAATGTACGACAACGAGCGGGAGGTCGGCGCGGGCCTGCGCGCCTGCGGCGTTCCTCGCGCCGAAGTCTTCGTTACCACCAAGGTCTGGCCATCGCATTTCGCCGCACGAGAGCTCGAACGGGCGGCAAAGGAGAGCCTGTCGCGGTTAAGACTTTCCGAGGTCGACCTTCTGCTGCTGCATTGGCCCAACCCGCAAATTCCGCTGCGCGAAACGCTGGGAGCGCTGTGCAAGGTCAAGCGCATGGGGCTTGCGCGTAATATCGGGGTCTCGAATTTCACCGTGGCCTTGCTCGACGAAGCAGTGGCCATTGCCGAGGAGCCGCTCGTCTGCAATCAGATCGAGATGCATCCTTTTCTCGACCAGTCGAAGGTCGTGGCGGCATGCCGGCGTCACCGCATGGCCGCGGTAGCCTACAGCCCGATTGCGCGCGGCGGCGCGGCAGGGAACACGCTGCTTGCGCGCATTGGGAAGGCGCATGGCAAGACGGCGGCGCAGGTGAGCCTGCGCTTTCTGGTCCAGCAGGGGATTGCCGTTATTCCCCGCACCAGCCACAGTGCCCGCCTGGCGGAGAATTTCGCGATCTTCGATTTCGATCTCTCGCAGCAGGAGATGGCGCAGATCGCCTCCCTCGCCGACCGCGACGGCCGCGTTGTCGATTACGCCTATTCGGGATCGCCCAAGTGGGACTAGGCGGATCAAGGGATTTGCGGCCGTAGTCGCGCGGCGCGGGTCTCGAATGTTGACCGCACGATGAATTCCACCGATTCCAACGCGGCGCTTGTGCTCTTTTCCGGAGGACAAGACTCGACAGTCTGTCTTGTCTGGGCGCTCGATCGCTTTCGGCGCGTGGAAACGGTCGGCTTCGATTACGGCCAGCGGCATCGGGTCGAGCTAGAGGTGCGCCGGCGCGTGCGCGATCACATCGGCGCGATCCGAGCGACATGGGCGGCTCGTTTGGGTGAGGATCATACAGTAGACATCTCCGCGCTCGCGACGCTCTCGGAAAGCGCGCTCACCCACGAGGTTGCGATCGGGATGGGCGAGAGCGGGCTTCCAACCACGTTCGTGCCCGGGCGCAATCTCGTATTCTTCACGCTTGCCGGCGCGCTCGCCTACCGGCGTGGGGTCAAGCATATCGTCGCGGGCATGTGCGAAACCGACTACTCGGGATATCCGGATTGCCGCGACGATACGATCAAGGCCATGCAACTTGCGCTTAATCTCGGCATGGAGCGCCGGTTCGTGATCCATACGCCGCTGATGTGGATCGACAAGGCCGCAACATTTGCCCTCGCCCATGACCTCGGCGGGCAGGAGCTCGTGGCTCTCCTGGTCGAGGAAACCCATAGCTGCTATCTGGGCGATCGCTCGGTCCGCCACGAATGGGGCTACGGTTGCGGGGAATGCCCGGCATGCAAGCTGCGCGCCGATGGGTTTGCGAGATGGAATGCACAGCAGAAGGTCGCGGAAGGGAAGGCCAACGTCTGCGCGAGGGAGTAGTGTTTCTGCTCCTGTTCGCGCTGACGATCCCCGCTGCAAACTGGCTCATCGGTCACGCCGGTACGCGCTGCGTTCCGGATGGACCTTGTCTGCTGCCTGTCGCGCCGGGCCTCATGGCCCCGTCGGGCGTCACCATGATCGGGCTGGCACTGGTGCTCCGCGACCTCGTACAGCGCAGGCTTGGCATCCACATTGCGGCAGCCGCGATTATTACGGGCGCGTTGATATCGGCACTGCTGGCGCCCCCATCGCTCGTTGTCGCCTCTGCGGCCGCTTTTCTGCTCTCCGAGGTGGCCGACCTCGGGATCTACACGCCGCTTGCGCAGCGCAGGCTCGTCCTCGCCGTGCTCGCTTCGAGCACGGCCGGTCTTGTGGTCGACTCGATCGTTTTCCTGTGGCTGGCATTCGGCTCGCTGGAGTTTCTGCCCGGACAGATTGTCGGCAAGGCCTGGATGGTGCTGCTCTCGATCCCCTTCGTGACCTGGCTGCGGCGACGCGATCATCGCCTCGGCCTCGCGCCGGCTTGAGCATCGCGCCCGCAAATGAGGTTGTCATGAGTGCGGCCGACTATGAGCTCCTACGCGGCATCACGACTGCAACCATCAGCACAATGCTGCTCAAGAAAGGCATCCGGCGCTGCTGGATGAACGGGCCGAAGCCGTTGGCACCTTATGGCACGCGGCTTGTCGGCACCGCCTTCACCCTGCGCTTCGTGCCTGCGCGCGAGGATCTCGCGACCCCGGAAAGCTGGGCGAAGCCCGTATCTACCCGCGGTGCGATCGAGGAGATGCCCGAGGGCTGCATCGCGGTCGCCGATGCGATGGGCATCGTCTCTGCCGGCATCTTCGGCGATATTCTCACCATGCGCATGGTCAAGCGCAAAGTCGCGGCGCTGGTGACCGACGGCGCGGTGCGCGATAAAGCCGGCGTTCTCGCCTCGCAATTGCCGGTCTGGTGTGCAGGGGTGGCAGCACCGGCCTCGGTCAACGGGCTCACTTTCGTCGGCTGGCAGGAGCCGATCGGCTGCGGAGGATGTGCGGTTTTCCCGGGCGACGTCATCGTATGCGACGAGGACGGCGCCGTGGTGATCCCGCAAAATCTCCTCGGCTTTGTTGCCGAGGAGGGGAGCGAGCATGAGCGCATGGAAACGTGGATCGTGCGCGAGGTCGAGCTCGGCGAGAAGCTTCCAGGCCTCTACCCCATGAACGAGGCTACGAAGAAACGCTACGAGGATTCGGAGCGCAAGCGCTGAGCCGGACCGCAAGCACGGAGATGTTTTTCACGCTCTCGAAGGTTCTCGGGTTTTTTGCAAATCCCTCGAACCTAGTTGTTGCATGCGGAATTGCGGGTCTCGTGCTCCTCGCGACGCGCTGGGAACGCGCGGGTCGATGGGTCGTTGGTGCGAGCTTTGTCGCCCTGGCCCTGCTCGGCCTTTCCCCCATCGGCAACGCTCTGATCATCCCGCTGGAGCAGCGCTTTCCGCCCTGGGACGAATCGCGCGGACCACCCGACGGCATACTTGTGCTCGGGGGCGCGATCTCGCCCGACGTATCGGTCGCCCGCAATGAGGTGGCGCTCAACGAATCAGCCGAACGGCTTACGGTTGCTGCCGAGCTCGCCCGGCGTTACCCCAATGCGCGCGTGCTGTTTTCGGGCGGAACCGGCGCGCTCATGCGTGATGAAGGCAGCGAGGCACCGTTCGCTCAGCGCGAGCTCGAGGGTCTAGGGATTGCGCACGACCGCATCCTGCTGGAGGACCGGTCCCGCAACACCATCGAGAATGCGCTGTACTCCAAGCGGATCGCGCAGCCAAAGCCGGGCGAGCGCTGGCTGCTCGTCACCTCCGCCTACCATTTGCCGCGGGCCATGGGCGTCTTCCGAAAGGTCGGCTTCGCAGTTGAGCCCTACCCTGTCGATTGGCGGACGCGCGGAATGGACGATGCGCTCCGGCCATTTCCAACCGTAGGCGATGGATTGCGGCGCGCGGACACCGCGATGCGCGAGTGGGTCGGGCTTGCGGTCTACTGGATAACCGGGCGCAGCTCGGAACTCTTTCCCGGGCCAATGCCGTCGGGCCCATAGCCATCGTAGCCCGGATGAGCGAAACGACATCCGGGCAACGCTGCCCATGTTTCGCTACGGCCAGCCATACCGACGCAGCGTCGTATGAAAGCGCCCGACCCGATAACGATCAGCTGATGCGCCGGCTTGCCACCGCGGCCACCGCGTTCGCCGCCGCGGCTGCGGTTCTGCTGGTGGCATGAGCGCCGTGCTGCTCGCGATGAGTTGAAGCGAAAGCTCTCAGTCGCTCCAGGCTTTCATGAGAGGGCCGCCCGCGCCGTACACCGGATCCTTGGCTGGTAGCGGTACGTTCGGAATGCTCTTGAGGGCGCGTTCGTGCTCTTGCCGTGAACCGCGGCATTCGTCGTATTTGCCCCCACGCGGATAGGCGCCGACGACCAGCAGGTCCTTGCTGGCATTGAGGCTTTGATGCCCGGTTCCGGCCGGGAGAATGGCGACATCCCCAGCTTTCAACTCGACCACCTTTCCGCTGTTGCCGCCGAAGCGCACGCGCGCGTGCCCGCGCGCAACGCCGAGCACTTCATGGGTTCCGGAGTGATAGTGGATGTAATCGTAGATGCCGTTGCGCCAGGAATCGCCCCACCCGTTACGCGCAAACAGCTCTTCGAACGCCGCTGCAGGATCGCCTCGCTCCGGCAGGGCGACAGCACCGAGATAATGGACGAACGGCAGGTTTGGGTTGTTCGGGATGACGCCGTCATCCCGGAACATGGTCGTGTGCGGCGCGCGCGGCGCAATGCTCGCGTCGATCGGCGTATGGGAGGGCCGTCCGGTTCCGGTCATGGTCTCGAACGTCCTCTTGAGCGTCTCCAACAGATACATCGCCTTGCCCTCGGTATTCTCCGAGGGCAACCCTCGCAACAAGCCGAAGTTCCAATCCCTACACCGCCGCGATCGCCTCAATCTCAAGCAGGAAATTCGGGTTGGCGAGCCCGCGCAGAATGCACAGCGTGCTGCCGGGCGGATTGCCGGCGAAATACGTCGCCAGGATCTTGCGTGCCTTGGGCACGTCATGGGGATTGCAGATGTAGATGGTGACCTTGGTGACGTCGGCGATCTTTGCACCGCCTGCTGCGAGCGCCCTCGTGAGATTTTCCATTACCATCTTGGCCTGGGCCTCGAAATCATCCGGAGGGAGCACATTGCCGTCGGCATCCGCCGCGACCTGCCCAGCGCAGAACACCAGCTTCTGCGCGCCTTCGGCGGTCACAACATGCGAGTAATTCGCAACCGGCTCGGAAAGCCCGTCAGGATTGATGCGCGTGATCTTGGCCATGGGATCTCAGACCTTGACCTTCTCGTCTTCAACCACGCGGCGCACCGCCGGCCGCTCGAGCATGCGGTCTTTGAACGAGGAATAGCTCTTGAGCTCCTGCATCGGGAGCTCCCGGCGCACGCCCCAGGTGTAGAAGACGAAGCCATAGGGATCGAGCACGCTGTACTTCTCCGCGAACCACTGGCGTCCCGCCAGCATTCCATCGATCTGCTTGAGGTAGCCGTGGAAGGCCTTGCGGCCCATTTCCTGCAGCGTGGGATAGGCGGAAGGATCGCTCGCGTAGCGTTCGGGCCGGCCGATATGGGCATGCGCGGGATGCACGCTCGCCGCAAAGAAGCCGATGAGGGAAAGGGCTTTCGCTTCCGCCATGGCATCGCTGGGCCAGAGCCCGAACCGCTTGCCGAGATAAGGCAGGATGGCGGTGTTCTCCGAGAGATACTCGCCACCATCAAGGCGCAGTGCCGGCACGCGTCCCTGCGGATTGATCTTGAGATACGCCTCGCTGCGCTGCTCCCCGCCTGCGAGATCGACTTTTTTCGGCTCGTATTTCTCCCCGCTCTCTTCGAGGACGATATGCGCGGCCATCGAGCACGCGCCCGGCGCAAAATAGAGTGTCAGCATCCAATCCCTCCCTGCGAGTAGCCGGCGGATCGAGGGAACCTCCCGGCGCCAGCGTTCCTAACGGTTCCGGTTCTGCAACGCCCGCAATCCGCGCTGCTCGTCACCCCAATGGGGTGGCACGTTGGTAAGGCTGCCGGCGGCACAATGCCAGAGCTTTCAGAGCTGCATCGCGGCATCGCTCGCCAGAAGCGAGTGGGGGGCAAAAACCGCAACGCGTTTTCTGGGTGCCTCGCATCGCACTTCTGCGCGGCGGATTCGACCGGCGAAGGCTGGGTGAAATGAGGCGGCCCCCAACGCGGCGAGTTGGTCCGATGGACCGCGACGGGAGCCGCCCGCCCGTTCAGCAACGGGGATGACTTCAGGCGCATAATACTGTGGAAACCTTACCGAGGGATTGATTGAAACTCGACATTTCGCGACGAGTCCGGCGCGCTGAGCTCGAACGCCCGGCCCCAGCATCAGCCCGTCGCGAGAAGCGAGAAGGGCTGGCCGGGGAGCCGCAGCTCAAGCTGCGAGGGTTCGGCTTCGCGCGCTTCGACCGCCTCTACGCGCGCACCGGCCGGACCTTTGCGGCAGGCCTCGATCATGCCCGCGACCACATCGGGTTCTCCCGCGAATAGTGCTTCCACGCTGCCGTCGCTGCGGTTGCGCACCCAACCTTCCAGGTCGAGGTTGCGCTCGAGCATGTCGAGAACCCGCTGCACCACGAAGTAACGGAAGCCTACGCCCTGCACGTGCCCCCGAATGGTCACGTGCCGAACGACCTTCATGCGGCCTCCCCGGGTTCGGGCGCTAGCACGCCGCGCCAGCGCGGGGGCGCCCAGCGCGCAATCCCCCGCAGGTAAGCCTGCGGCAGGCTCCACTCCCGTGCGGCGTCGAGGACGAGCTCCATGTAGCCGGGACGCGGGGTGCCAGTGCCAACCCCGCGGGCGATATAAACGAGGGCGGCAACTGGGCGCCCGCCATCCTGGGCCTGAACCGTCGTGGCCTCCGCGAGCGGGTTGCGGAGGGATTGCCGGCGCACCGGCAGGGTGCGCATACGATACAGGCCGCCCTGGACGTTCTCATACGCGTTGAGCGCAGCGAGGTCGCGGGAGCTCAAGCGCCAAAGAACGCCGTGCACCTGGCTTCCGCGCTGCTGCACGATCGAGGCGTAACCGTCCGAGCCGATCACGAACCGCCAGCCCGCAAGCACTGCCGTGCCGAGCGCAAGCGCTTGCGGGCAGCGCAGCGCCATATGGCAGCGGCTCATATTCGACCCGTAGGCGAAGTGGAGCTTCATCGCCTCAATTTCGTCTGATGCTGTCGAGCCGGCCGACGCGACCGATCAGCGCATTGGCGCCGATGGAGATCACGAACAAGATGATGAGCAGCGCGTACATTTGCGGCATATTGAAAACGCTGTAGGCCTGAATCACCAAAAAGCCGATCCCGCGGTTGGACAACTTGGTTTCAGCGAGCAAGGTGCCGATCAGCGCCACCCCGAGCCCTAGCCGCACGCCATTGATAACGGGATGCCGCATTGCCGGCAGATATATCTTGGTCACCATCTGCCAGGTACTGGCGCGGAAGCTCCTGCCCACGCGAATAAGAACCTTGTCGATCTCGCGCATGCCTCCGGCCACATTGAATACAACCGGAAAGAAGCAAGAGATCGCGCCCATGGCGATCTTAGATCCGGGGCCGACGCCGAACCACATGATCATGATTGGAAAAAAGATGATCTTCGGACATGGGCCGAGATAATAGAGATACGCCTCATAGGCACGGGACAGGAATCTACTTCCACCCAGGGCGATCCCGACGGCAAGGCCGCTCAACCCCCCGATCAGCATCGCGATGCCGATCTCGTAAGCCGTCGTGCCGAGATGCAAATAGAACGCCGGATCCCGCAAGGTCGCAATCAGCGCCCTGCCGATTGCGAGCAGCGAAGGCACGACGTCGCGGTAGAGAAGACCGGACGCGGCGAGCGCCTCCCAGCCCACCAGGACCGCAACGATGATCAGGACGCGAAGCGTCGTCACCGGCCCGAGGGGTGCGCCGAATGACTTCGACCTCGGAACGATCAATCGGCCGGTCTGAGCCATCGTTCGAGCCTTTCCATGATGATGAAGACGCAGATGCTGACCAGGATCACGAAGCAGATGGCGGCGTAGGTCCCCGGAAGATCATAGCGCTCGGCAAGCTCGTTTATCAGCTGTCCGAGACCGCCGAAATTGATGAGGAACTCCACTCCGACGATATTGATCAAAGAAAAGATCAATCCCAGCCGCAAGCCGACGAAAATCGTCGGCAACGCTGCGGGGAACAGAATTTTCCAGAACTGCTGTGCGCCGGTAAGGCTGAAGCTCCTACCCACATTGATCAGCACGCGGCGCGTGCCGGCGAGGCCTTCGAGGGTCTTGAGGACTATGGGCGCAAGTCCAGCGGTGAAGCCCATCATCACGATCGTCAGCGCACTGCGACCAAAGATGACAAGATAGAGCGGGTACATCAGCACCAGCGGAGCGGCGGCGATCGCAGCCACCCAGGTTTCGGTGGCGAGCCGCAGCAAACGGTACCGATGCAGCAGGACGCCCCCGGCAACTCCGAAGACGGTGACCAGGATGCTTGCGGAGAACGCCTCGCCGGCTGTGAGCAGAAAGCGCTGCAGCACATGCTCCTCGACAACCACCCGCGGGAAAGCTGCGATGATGTCCGAGGGCATCGGGACGATGAAGCGGTTGATCAGGCCGATACGGATGAGAAGCTCGATCAACGCGATGAGCACGACGATCGAAAGCAACCCGAGCGCGGCGGGCGCGTACCTCGTCCTGGCCAGCGCAACGGCGGTCATCGCACGTCAGCCCCGCGGAGCTTCTCGTTTTCCTGCTCCAGCAAGCCTCGGCTTGCCTCCTCGCGCAGATCATTCCAGATCTGCGCGACATAGCGCCCGAATGCCTCGCTGGAAACGATCTCCGAGCTGCGCGGGCGTGGCAACGCGATATCGACGATGCGCTTCACCCTTCCGGGACGATAGGTCATCACCACGACTCGGTCGGAGAGTTGCACGGCTTCGGTGATGTTGTGGGTTATGAGCAGCGTCGTCTGCTTGAGCTCCTGCTGGATCTGCAGCACCTTGTCTCCCAACAGGAGACGTGTCTGCTCGTCCAGGGCCGCGAACGGCTCGTCCATTAAGAGGATCTTCGGTTGCGCGGCGAGCGTGCGCGCCATCGACACGCGCTGACGCATGCCGCCCGAAAGCTCCGCCGGATAGCGTCGCTCGAACCCGTCGAGCCCAACCAGCTTGACGAAGTGCCTGGCACGCGCATAGCGCTCGGACTTTCCGATTCCCGCGATTTCAAGCGGGAAAGCCACATTGTCCAGCACATTGCGCCAAGGAAAGGTGGACTCCTCCTGAAAGATCATTCCGATCGAAGGATGCGGGCCGTGCACCCGCTCGCCAGCGACGTGAACCGAACCCTCGTACCCATCCAGCAAGCCGCCGATCACGTTGAACAGGGTCGACTTGCCGCACCCCGATGGGCCGATCACTCCGAGAAACTCGCCCGGCGCCACTCCAAGCGAAACATGGTCTACCGCCGTGAGCACCCCGTCAGGAGTCTCGAACCGCTTGACGATGTCGTCCACAGCCAGAATGGCACCGGCGGTCGCCGGCCTCCGATCAGGGGCGTCAATATGTTGCAACGGCCCGGTTGCGGCGGCCATGGCGTCGTCTCGTCCCTTGCGATCCTCCTTTTGATCGATCGGATCGCTGGCTTTTCTATACCATAAAGGTCAGTTCTGTTCCGGCCGAAACGGGCGCGAGGCGCGCCGGCACCAGTTCTCCCAGGCTCGATTGATGCCGTAGGAGCTGGTGCGCCCGGTCACCTTGTCGACTTCCCCGGCGGTGAGGAACTTGATCTCGCCCATGTCCAGCGCCTGCTTCTGCAGCCGCGCATTCACCTCCAGGTAGACCGAAACGTAGACCGCATGACGAATGGCTCTGCCGGCAACCGTGGCGCCATGACCGCGCATGAGCGCGGTGGCACCCGCGCCCATCAGCTTTGCGAGGTCGCGGCCCATTTCCATGTTGTCAACCAGCAATGCGGTATCGCCGAAATGATCGTGGGAATCCCACACCGGGACTTCGCGACCGATTGACGCGCCCATGTGGAAGATCGGCCTGATCGGCATTCCAGTCACGCCGAACGGGATGACACTTTCGCTGTGGTGATGCACGACCGACATGACGTCAGGACGCGCCTCATAGAGCGCGCCGTGGATAAAGCGCTCAAGATACGGAGCACGACCACGCGGATCGACCGGCGCGCCGTCCAGCGTGAACTCCATGATGTCGTCAGCCTCGATGCAGTCGGGCGCGCGAGAGCGCGAGAGCAGATAGCGCTGCGGGTTGGCGGGGTGACGCACGCTGACATGGCCGAAGGAGTCGACCACGTTCTCGCGAGCGAGAATGCGATTGGCTGTGACCAGTTCCTCGATCAATTCATCCAGCCGAGGCATGGATCTCCCCTCGGGTAAAATGCAGCTGGGCTATTGAACTTTCCGAGCAGACAGCTAATGCAGAAAGGTCTCACCCCATCAAGTCCGGTCATGGCAGAAAACTTCGTTCCCGTCTGCGCTGCTGCCGATATTCCCCAAGGCACGGTCAAGTCCTTCGAGCTTGGTGGCGAGCTCATCGCCCTCTACAACATTGACGGCACCTTCTACGCGACCGAAGGGAGCTGTACCCATGCCTTTGCCAATCTCGCGGATGGCATGCTGGAAGGCGACGTGATCGAGTGCAGCATGCATTTCGGGGCGTTCCACGTTCCCAGCGGGAAGGCGGTGCAGGCGCCCTGCTTTACCGACCTGAAGACCTACCGCACCGAGGTCAAGAACGGGCAAGTGTTTGTCGATTTGAACAATCCTGCGGCCTCTGCGTAGCGCTACGCCGTGGCCGACGCGTCTGTCTCGCGCGGTGGACCCATCAGAACAGGCTGGAACAGCACCGCCGCCGCCATGGTCGTCACCAGCGCGAGCGCCATGAGCTTGCCCATGCTCGATGTGCCGGGATGACTCGAGAGCCACAGGCTTCCGAATGCCGTGGCCGTGGTCAGCGCGCTGAACAGGACAGCACGGGTGAGGCTCGATTGCAGCAAATCGGTTTGGCCCGCGCGCCAGGCCATGATGTAGTAGATCTTGAATGCTACGCCGACTCCGAGCAGCAGCGGCAAGGCGATGATGTTGGCGAAGTTGAGCTTCATGCCGAGCAGGACCATGAGCTCCATGGTCACCGCTCCGGCCATCAACAGCGGAATAAGCGTGAGCAGGACATCGACGAAGCGGCGCAGCACGATCCAGAGCAGAACCGCAATGGAGGTTAGCGACCAGAACCCCGCTTCGAGGAATGCCCGAACGACTGTGTAGCCGGATTCGAGGATCGAGACCGGACCGCCGATTGCATTCGGCTCCACCGCGAGCACTGCGAGTGCAAATTTGCGCAGCGTCTCGTTGTCATTGGGATCCCCCTTGGGAACGATCTCGACCTTGAAACGGCCGTCTTGAGTTACCCATTCCCGCGCAATGTCGGACGGGAGAGTTTCGAGGGTGACGGGCTGCGCCTGAAGATAATTGCGCAGCTCATCCAGAACGCTATTGAGCGGGGAGATCATAACGCGCTGCGCACGCTCCCGCAGGGTCGCATCGCCTTGCGCCAGCTTGGTGAGATCCCCGGCCAATCGTTTTGCCGCAGCGGCGCCGTTGCCGGTCTGCGAGCCTGCCGCCGCGTTCAAGCCATCTGCTACGGCCTTGAGCGCCGCGACCTCGTCGGCATCCGTCGCCGGCTTCTTGTTGGGATCAGGCCGCAGAACCGGATCCAGCACGCTCGCCAGCTGATGGATGGCGGCGAGCTTGGGCTGCTGGTCGTCGGGAATGAAGCTCTCGACCGTCTTGACGCTGGCGACCTCGGGCAAGGCCGTCAAATTCCTCGCATCGGCTTCGGCCGCCTCCTGGTTCGGCGCCAGCACGAAGATCGAGCTGGCGCCGATAGCGGGATCGCTGCGCAGATCGAGGAATGTCGCCACTGATTCGGCCTTCGGGCTACGCAGGTTGAGCGGGTTGAAGTCGAATTGAACCCAGTACAGCAGGGGCAAGCAGGCCGTAACTGCGAGCACCGTGCCGACGATGATCGGGATCCTGCGTCGCTCCATGAACCGGTCGACCGGCGCAAGCGCCTTGAATCCCATCTCCGCCGGTTCTCCGGAGGGTCGCAGCAGCATCAACAAGGCAGGGATGAGCGTAATGCTGGTGAGAAAAGCAACGATCATCCCCAGCCCGGCGAGCAGACCCAGCTCCGAGAGCCCTTTGTAGTCGGTGGGTAGAAAGGAAAGAAACCCCGCTGCCGTCGCCGCGGCGGCCAAGGTCAGCGGCGCGCCCACGTGCTTTGCGGTGTTGACGAGCGCCTGGCGCAAATCATCCACGTCGTGGCGCTCGGCACGGTAGCGTACGCTGAACTGAATCCCGAAATCGACACCGAGCCCGATGAACAGAACCGCAAAGGCGACCGAGATAAGATTGAGCGCACCCACCAGGGCCAAACCGATTGCCGCGGTAATGGAGAGACCGACCAGGAGACTGGCAAAAACCGCAAAGATGAGCCGTGGGGACCGGAGCGCTAGCCACAGTATGGTCAGCACGACGATTATTGTGGCAGTGGTATTGACGAAAGCGCCTTCCTGCAGAGTGGCGTATTCCTCGTCGGAAATGGGAACCGGTCCGGTAAGCCGCAGCCTCGCGCCATAGCGCGACGCAAGCTCCAAATCGGAAGCTGCCTGTCGGATTGCATCCGTAGCTGTCTTGCCCGGCAGGAGAGCCGCGTAATCGAGGGTGGGCCGTATCAGAATGAACCGGCGGCGCTCGCTGGGCGTCGGCGGGGCGCCGTTGAGCATGGCATGCCAGGAGAAAGTAGCGGGCCGGCCAGCAATGACGCCATCCAACGTGTCCGACACCATGTTGAGAGTTACGGACAGATCGTCGAGCGTGAATCGCTTGGTGCGAACCCCGAGCAAACCGTAGTTCAGGGCCGTACTCAGGCCGCGGAGATTGGGCTCCTGTACCAAGGATTGAAGAATAGGCTTCGCTGCGGCGAGCTTCCTGGTCGTTTCCAGCAGTTCATTGGTGGGCAGAAGCAGGAGACCATTCTTCTCGAAGAACGGCCCTCCCCCCGCCTCGCTGACGTAGGGCAAGAGGTCTTTGTGCTCGGCAAGCCGCGCCACCAGAGCAACGGTAGCTTGCGAAGCCAATTCCGGCGTCGGCGCATCAATCACCGCCAGAATAGTCTCTTCCTTCGGCGGGAAATAGCTCTCGAACACCGCTTCGCGCTTGCGCCACGGCAAGTCGTGGGAGATCAGGTGGTTGACGTCGGCATCGAGGGTGAAGTGGTCGGCCGCATAGAGTCCCGCAGCTACGGCCAAAATGACAGCTATCCCAATGACTTGCACGGCATAGCGGATGCAGAGCGCAACGCTGGAGATGATAGCCTTCTGCAACATCCCGGTCCTGCGGATTGCAAGAAATTGGGTTTTGCCGGTGTGGCCCGACCGGCAGCCGCATTATAGGCAACTCACCGCATTGACAACGATGGAGCCAAAAAATTTGCGGCGAGACGTCCCCGCAGGTGGAAACAACTCAACCGAGGAAAACAGTCACCCTGCTCTCAAGCCCGGCTGCTATCAAGCCCGGCGGGAAACCAATGGCAAAGGATTGCGTTCCTTCCAAGCCATCATGTTAATACAGAGTCCGTTTTGCATCCTCGACACGACGCAAGATACAGGCAATATATTGCTGGACACCCACGACAGCCTGAAGCGGCTTGGCAATTCGCGATCCTGTTAAGACCGGAAACCGGATACAATGCACATTCCCCTTCGCAAGGAAATGCGGGTCGGCGCCTATATTCTCAGGCAGAAGCTGCTGGGACGTGAGCGCTATCCCCTAGTGCTGATGCTGGAGCCGCTGTTTCGCTGCAACCTGACGTGCTTCGGTTGCGGCAAGATCGACTATCCGGACCCGATTCTCAATCGTCGCCTCTCCGTGAAGGAATGCCTGGACGCGGTCGACGAGTGCGGCGCCCCAATGGTCGCAATTCCAGGTGGCGAGCCTCTCATCCATCGGGAAATCGGCGAAATCGTCAAAGGGATCGTAGCCAAGAAGAAGTTCGTCTCGCTCTGCACGAATGCGCTCCTTCTCGAGAAGAAGCTGCACCTCTTTGAGCCATCGCCCTATCTGTTCTTTTCCGTCCACCTCGACGGACTGCGCGAGCATCACGACAAGTCGGTTTGCCAGGCAGGTGTGTTCGACCGCGCCATATCCGCGATCAAGGCGGCCAAGACCAAAGGTTTTACCGTCAATGTCAACGCAACGATCTTCGACGGTCATCACGCCGAGGACATCGCCGCCTTTCTCGATTACGCCGAGCAGCTCGGGGTCGGGGTATCGATCTCGCCCGGTTATGCGTATGAGCGCGCACCCGATCAGGAGCACTTCCTGAGCCGCCGAAAGACCAAAGAGCTGTTCCGAAAGGTCTTCAGCCTGGGCAAGGGCAAGAACTGGAGGTTCATGCATTCGAGCCTCTATCTGGATTTCCTCGCTGGCAACCAGACCTATCACTGCACGCCTTGGGGCATGCCGACGCGCAACATTTTCGGCTGGCAGAAACCCTGTTATCTGCTGGGCGAGGGCTACGCGAAGAGCTTTCGTGAGTTGATGGAGACCACGGATTGGGACTCTTACGGGACCGGCAGGTACGAGAAATGCGCAAACTGCATGGCGCATTGCGGCTACGAGCCGACTGCCGCGGAGGCGACCATCTCAAGTCCATGGGAGGCCATCAAGGTCGCGCTGCGCGGTCCGCGCACCCAGGGCCCCATGGCGCCGGAAATTCCGCTGGCTCAACAGCGCCCCGCCGAATTCACCTTCTCCCGCCACGTGGAGCAGGAGCTCGCGAGCATCCATGAGAATGACAAGCGAGCTCGGCGTTCGCTGCAGGCGGCGGAGTAGTCCCTGATCCACGGCGACGCAAAAGGTATCCCCAGCCTAATGAGCGAGCGGCCTGCGAGCCAGCGTTTGGACGGGTCTACCGGCCCCCTACGCTACAGACATCATCTACATTCGTATAAGCCCCGCTGAAGTCGTCGAAATCGCACACGACGTCAGTTGAAACGTAAACCCCTCGGCGGGCTCCGGTTGGAGAGATCCGGTGCATAACGTTTCTCCCCTGCGGCCTCAGCCCCACAGCGCCGACCCGATCTGAGCACACGCCATGGCCCTTCGCATCGGTTACCTGCTGCCAACACGCGAGCATATCATGGCGGGCCAACCGCGAGCAGCCCCCCTCATCGAATTGGCCGAGCGCGCGCAAGGATTGGGATTCAATTCCATCTGGGCAGGGGATTCGCTCCTGGCCCGACCGCGGCATGAGCCGTTGGCGATGCTCGCGGCAGTGGCCGCGCGCATCCGCAGCGTCGAGATCGGTACCGCGGTATTGTTGCCGGCCCTGCGCAACCCGGTCCTGCTGGCCCATCAGGTGGCCACGCTCGATCAGATCGCGGAAGGGCGTCTGATACTCGGGGTGGGCATTGCTGCGGACGTGCCGAACATTCGCGCGGAGTTCTCCGCTGCCGGCGTGCCCTTCGAGAAACGGGTGGGACGCTTGCTGGAAGGTCTACGGCTCGCACGCGCGCTCTGGAGCGGCCAGCCCATCAATTGGGAGGGCCGCTGGAAAGTCGAGCATGGTGTTCTTGGCCCGACGCCCTACCGAGCGGGCGGACCTCCGATCTGGATCGGCGGGTCCCTGCCTGCAAGCCTGGAACGTGCGGGTCGTTACTTCGACGGCTGGCTGCCGATCGCGCCGGATGCGCAAACGTGGGGAAAGCAATGGAAACAGGTCCGGGAGATCGCGCGTGCTGCGGGACGCGACGCCAATGCCCTCACCGGTGCCATGTATTTGACCCTGGCTCTGGATGACAACGCCGGGCGCGCGGACGAACGACTCAACACCTATCTCGAGCGGTATTACGCGCAGCCCGCAGATCAGATGCGCGGCCGACAAGCGTGCTATACCGGCCCGAGTGAAGGACTGGCCCAATTGGTCCGCGGCTATGTGAAAGCCGGTACGACCCATCTGGTGCTGCGCTTCGCCGGAGACCACGAACGGCATCTCGAAACGGTGGCGGCGCTGCGCAGTACAATCAGTTGAATGGCCACGGTTTCCCGCTTGACCGAGCGCATCGCCCGGCATGGAATTGGGGCTGGAGCTCTTGCCGTGAACCCGACCCATCGAGAATTGGCCAGTATGGCTCTTCTCTGGCCTGCCCTGGCCGCCGAGTCTGCGACTGAGTTCGCCTCGGCGCTGGCCCGCGAATTCGTGGGCCTCGCGGTTGGACCTGATACGGAGAAGATGGCGGAAGAGCCGGAGTGGACCACACACAATCGAGTGGCCCTGGAGCTCGCCGCGGTGCGGCTGCGTGACTTCTCGACCGGCTCTGAGGGCGCGACGACTCTCATTTGCACGCCGTTTGCACTGCACGGCGCTACTATCGTCGACCTGGCCACTCGTCACAGCCTGGTCGAGGCGCTGCAACAGGCTGAGATCCACCGCCTGTTCGTGACGGATTGGCGATCAGCCACAACGGAAATGCGTTTCTGCACAATCGACGACTACCTCGCTGCTCTCAACATCCTAATCGATGAACTGGGCGGCGCGGTTGATCTCGTTGGACTGTGTCAGGGTGGATGGATGTCGCTGACCTATGCCGCTCGTTTTCCAGGCAAAGTACGCAAGTTGGTGCTGGCCGGAGCTCCGATTGATATCGCGGCAGGACGATCGAAACTGTCCGTTCTCGCGAACAATACTCCGGACTCCATCTTTAACGAGCTGGTAGAGCTCGGTTCAGGTCGCGTTCTTGGCCATCACGCCCTTCAGTTCTGGGCGCCCCACACCCTCGATCGCGACGAGATCGTTCGCACATTGCAGCCGGTGCAGGCGGCGTCCTCGGTGGCATTTGAGCGTCTGGAGTCCCGGTTCCGCAACTGGTACACGTGGACCGTAGACTTGCCCGGCAGTTATTATCTGCAAGTGGTGCAGCAGCTGTTCAAGGAAAACCGGCTGGCTTCCGGCACCTTCATCGCACTAGGCCGCCGCATAGACCTGTCGAATGTGCACTGCCCCTTGTTTCTGCTGGCCGCTCGCGACGACGACGTTGTTGCCCCCGAGCAGTTATTTGCAACCCAGAAATTGGTCCATGCAGATTGCGGCATCACCAGAGCCGTTGCGCCTTGCGGGCATTTGGGACTGTTCATGGGACGAAAGGTGCTTTCTACCGTTTGGACCGACATTGCACATTGGCTGGCGCCGCCGGCCTAGCCGAGCACAATGGGCAATCAGATCGATCTCAATGGCCGCGTCGCTGTCGTCACCGGCGGCGCGCAAGGGATCGGGCGCACCATCGCCGAGCGGCTGCTCGCATCCGGGGCGGCGGTCGCCGCGTGGGACCGTGACCTGGAGCTGGCGCGCCGATGCTGTGAGGAGCTATCGGTTCGCGGAAGGATCATACAACATAACTGTGAACTGCATTACCCCTGCCGCCGCGCGCACCGGCCTGTTCTCGCAGATGACGCAGCAGCACATCGACTTCATGCTCTCAAAGATTCCAAAGGGTCGCTTTGTTCACCTCGAGGAGATCGCGGCCATGGTCGCCTTTTGCTGCTCGGAAGAATGTTCGTTCACGACAGGCGCGGTGCTCGATATCTCAGGTGGTCGCGCCACCTACTGAACAGCAGCGGCATGCCCGAAACCGTTTGCCAAGCTCTTGCCGTACAAGGGTCAACACTTCCTTCGATCGCATCTATGCAAGAAAAAAATTGCGTTGTAAAACTGGCATTGGCTGGAGTGTCAGCTCCGCGAACATGGAGAGAGAGAAATGGCGAAGAAGGCGAAGAAGCGGGCAGTGCGGCGTCCGTGGACGAAAGAAGATGAGCGCGAGCTTAGAAGCCATTCGAAAAGCAAATCTCCCATAAGAGCTGTCGTAAAAAGCATGAAGCGCACCGCAGGGGCGCTACGGCAAAAAGCGTTCAGTCTCGGCCTCTCTCTCGGCCATCGCAGATCCGCGAAGAAACGCCGCGCCTGAGCTTTTGACTCCGGGGTTCTAATCATCTGCGGCCAACCGGCGTTCGGTAGCGGCTGACGAGCTCCCTTCATTCCGAGCGGCCGCAGAATGGCAGATCCCCTGCGATGCGGCCGCACTCCGGCAAAGCCGCCGATAGTGCAAACCTCGAGGTGAGAGCCGTCCTGCATGCTTTCTGCATTCAAGGGCCGCCGGGAAGACCAGCGGCTCGTTACCGGTCGCGGTCGTTATACCGACGACTGGGACCTACCGGGACAGCTTTACGCTGCGTTCAAGCGCTCCGATCGGGCGCACGCTCTCATTCGCTCGCTGGACATCAAGGCGGCGCAACGGATGCCGGGCGTGGTCGCAATTATTACCGGCCGCGATACTGCTGACGTCGGCTTCCGCACGCTGGCGCCGATTGCTCCTCTGGTAGGCCGCGACGGAAAGAAACTCCTGGTCCCGGAACGGCCACTGCTGCCGCAGGACCTGGTTCGGTTCCTCGGCGAGGAGGTGGCAATGGTGGTCGCGCAATCTCGCGAAGCTGCCAAGGATGCGGCCGACCTCATCGAGGTGGAATATGAGGAGCTGCCGGCCATCATCGGATTTGAGAAGGCGCTTGCGGCCGAGGCATGCGTCCACTCGGGCATTCCAAGCAACATCTGCTTCGATTTCGAGTATGGGGATGCGGCGCGGACGGCCGAGCTGATCGGCAGTGCCGAGCACGTCGTTCGCATGACAATGGAAAGTCCTCGCGTTGCACCCACCCCGATGGAGCTCCGGGCTGCTCTCGCCTGGTTCGATGCGCAGCGCGACACCTATGAGATACGCTGCGCGCATCAGGGCGCGTTCGCAATGCGTGATGCGCTTGCGGCGATGATGAATGTGCCGCCCGAAAAGGTTCGCGTGAACATGGTCGATGTCGGCGGCGCATTCGGTGCCCGCACTGCGCCGTTCTCCGAGTATCCGCTCATGCTGCACATGGCTAAAAAGCTTGGCCGGCCGATCAAATGGCTTTCCACCCGCTCGGAAGATTTTCTCACCGATAACCATGGTCGAGCAATCCGGCTGGAGGGGGAGCTGGCGTTCAGCTCCCGCGGTCGCTTCGTCGCGCTCCGCACCGATTGGCTGTGCGACTGCGGCGCGTACCTGTCGCAGGCCGGAGCATTCACCAATTGCCTCAACGGATTGACGATCGGCGCGGGAGCCTATCAGGGTCGAGGCGCTTTACGGTCATCACCGGCTGCTTCTTACCAACACCTCGCCGACGAATGCGTACCGCGGAGCGGGGCGGCCAGAGGCGGTCTACGTGGTCGAACGGCTTGTGGACGCAGCCGCCGACGTTCTCGGTCTCGATCCGCTCGAAATACGCCGGAGAAACGCTATCCGGCCGGATCAGATGCCCTACCGCACCCTCACCGGAAGCATATTCGACAGCGGCGATTTTGCCGGGCTTCTTGCCAAGGTCGAAGCGGCCTCGGAGTGGCCCAAATTTGCGCGGCGCCAAAAGGAGGCGTCTCGACGGGGCGCATCGCGCGGGATCGGGTGCGCCCTCTTTTTGGAGCCGTCCGGCGGCGGCTTGGTGCCAAAGGATCAGGTCGCGATCCGTTTTACTGCGAACAATGAGATTGCCCTCTACAGCGTGGCCGGCCCGAGCGGACAGGGGCATGAGACGGTGTTTACCGAGCTCATTGCGCAGATGCTGGGGCTTGATCCAAACCAGATCGTGCTGCGCGCCGGCGATCCCGACGGGCCCGCCCTGATCGGCAGCCCGGCCATCGGCTCGCGCACCATTCTCTCGCATGGCAGCGCCTACAAGGTTGCGGCCGAGCAAGTCATCGAAAAGGGCAGATCTGTGGCCGCCGAAGCGCTCGAAGTGTCCGGTGAGGACGTGGAATACGCGCAGGGGCGATATCGCATCAAAGGCACGGATCGGGCGGTCACATTCGCCGAAATCATGCAGCAGTGCGCATCGCAAACCCCGCATCCGCTCGATACAGTTGCTGAAACACCGATCGCGCGCGCTTTCCCCAGTGGCGCGCATGTCGCCGAGATCGAGATCGATCGCGCGACGGGGTGGGTGTCGGTCGTCGCCTACACGGCCGTCGACGACATCGGGAACGTCATCAATCATACCCTTGCTGATGGCCAGCTTCATGGCGGGGTCATGCAAGGCGCCGGTCATGTTTTTGGCGAGAACTGCCTCTATGATGCCGAAAGCGGCCAGCTCCTTGCGGGCAGTTTCATGGACTATACGATGCCGCGCGCGGATCTCTTGCCCAATGTCCGCACGCTGGATCATCCGGTGCCGAGCCCCGGCAACGCCTTGGGCGCCAAGGGTGCGGGAGAGGCGGGAACGACCGGCGCGGGCGCGGCGTGCATGAACGCGGTGCTCAATGCGCTGAGAGCCACCGGAGTTGCCCATTTCGACATGCCCGCGACACCGGCTCGCATCTGGTCGGCGCTGCAAGCAGGCAGGACCTAGTCGGCGCCCAACCCGTCGGAAGCGACGGCTGCGCGGCTCAAAGCTGCACGCCGATCTTGCGATCAAGCGAGAACGGACCGCCGCCGCGCAACGCGATGGCGAAGGAAACGAGCCCCCATAAGAGCGCGTATTCATAGCCGCGGTTGAGCCAGGAAAATCCGGTGTGCCAGTAAGCGCAGAAGATCACGAACATCTCGATCGCTACCGCCGCTGCGAAAAAGCGCGTGAACAGGCCCAAGACAATACCGAGCCCGCCCAATCCTTCGACCAGAAAAGTCATCCAGTAAAATAATGCCCCGGGCTCAAAACCCATATTAGCGAAGACCGGCGCCATCCGTGTCGGACCCAGTTGAATTTTTCCCCAGGCATGCACGATGAGGTTCCAACCGACGGCTATCCGGACAACCAACCATGACAGCGGAATGGCCAGTCTGTAGAAGGGCTCCAACGCGGGCAGCAGCAGCCGCGGCTCGTTTGTCAGCTCTTGCATGCGGGCCCTCTCCTCACTGAAATCTCAGTTGGTGCGTGCGCGGCGCGTACCTCTGCTGTTGGACTTGACGGCGTCGCCCGCACGCAAAGGCTGCGAGCAATGCCTACCATCGTCGCGCAGATCGAGCTGTGCATGGGAGCGCATCTCCGGCACCGCGCTCCGCCGGATGCGCTTGCGATGCCCAATCGAACGGGAGCCGTTCACGACCAGCGAAGCAATCGAGGGCTGCGCTTTGGCGGTAATGCGCGCGAGGATCGCTGCATGCGCATCCGAAGCAGCCCATGCCGCCCTTGCCGCATGCCCCAGCGAGCGAACGGGATCATAATAGTAGCAAGTCTCGCCCGAGACCGCGGGAGAGATGAATGCGGAAACACCATATTCGCCGTCGTGGAATTCGGCGCTATGCACATCGCGCTTTCCGGACGGGGTATCCACGATGAACAGCGGGGTATTGAAGCCGGCGGTCGTGCCGCGCACGTGTTTCTCGAGGCGCTGCGCGGCGCTCAGCGGCAAGCGAAAATGCTCCGTCGCCTTCACCATGTCGCACAGATAGACGTAATAGGGATGAATGTTGATCCGCCCCAGCCGCTTGATGAGCGCACAGAGGGTGCCTGCGTCGTCGTTCACGCCGCGCAAGAGAACGGTCTGGTTGCGCACAAACAAGCCATGCTCGTGCAGGCGACGCATGGCGCGTTCCACGATTGGAGTAACCTCGTTGGGATGATTGAAATGCGTATGCAGGCAGACGTCCTTGAACATGGAACGGCCGCGGGCAACCAGCTCCAGGACCGCGTCCGTCCAATCGTTATCGCTGAGGAACTTCATCGGCTGGACCGACAGCGCCTTGGTCGCAAGGCGAATACGACGAACATGCTCGATTTCGAGCAGAGCGTTGCCGAGGGAGCGCACATGCGCCGGCTTGAGACGCGCCAGATCGCCGCCGGACACGACGACATCCTCGATCTGTGAATTGGAACGAATGTAACCGAGCGCCGGCAGCCAGTTCTGCGCGCTCGTTACGTGGTCCTTCTGAATGAGCTGCGTATCCTGACCGACGGCATAGCTGCGGGTGCAGTACTGGCAGTAGACTGGACACACGGAGGTCACGAGAAAAAGCACCTTGTCGGGATATCGATGCACGATGCTGGTCACGGGCGAGTGTTGGCGCTCGGCCAGCGAATCGATCTGAAGACACGGATGATCGTTTTCCTGCTCGCAGCGCATCGGCAGGAACTGCCGTCGGATTGGGTCATTCTCCGCATCCGACCAGTCGATTCGGCAGATCATGTAGGGATTGAGACGGATCGACATCCCGGTTCTGCTCAAACCGGCTTCGATCTCATCCATCACGTAGGATGAAACGACGGCGTCGAGGACCGTCTTGAGTTGCGAGATCCGAGTGATCGCGTTGCGATCCTGCCACGCGTTATCCTCGAACTCGCTGGGGGCAACATCCTGCCAGGGCTTGAACCTCGCCCACTCCAAACGCATCGCCGTATCTTTACTCCTACGCGACCAAGCCCAGATGGGCTCCCTCACGCATCGACAGATGATCCGGACCGGCAAAACTCACCGCGATACGCACGTACTACTCTGCAAGATTGATCAGTTTAACATTTCTGAACCGGGCGAAGTGATGCGAATAAGCAACATTGGGAAAAAATAATGTTTGTCTCATGAATGTCTGTTCAGCTGGGGGTGAGCAGCCGTGCAGCATAGGCTAGACATTGCCTTGTCGACCCGGGCGGCCTAGGGACGCCCGAGGTACGCAGGACAATTACAACAGTGGCAATGCTAGACGTACACGGCGCCACGGAATGTGAGAGCGGGCAGGCTGCCGGCGCTTCCTTCCAGGAAGCCGTGTCCGACTGCTTGCATGAGCTGTTCGAGCAGCAAGTGGACGCATGCGGCGCTGCGGTTGCGCTCGTCTGCGGGGACGAATCACTGTCCTATTTCGAGCTCGAGCGCTGCGCTAATCAGCTTGCCCACCGGCTGCGACAAATGGGAGCGGGTCCGAGCTCGCTCGTAGGGATTGCTCTCGGACGCTCGAAGCTTCCGATTATCGCCGTCCTGGGATGTCTCAAGGCGGGTGCCGCTTATGTCCCGATCGATCCGAGCCATCCGAACGACCGGATCCGGCATATCATTGCAGAAGCAGACATCGCAGTGCTCGTCACGGAAGACGAGCAGGTCCCGCAGCTCTCGCAATTGTTTGCCGGTCCTATCATCGCCCTTGACAGCGTGAAGCAATCGGCCGCCGCGTCATCTTCGCGACTCTCTCGCCGAGAAACCGGGGTATCGCCGAGCGACCTTTGCTACGTCATCTATACTTCGGGCACTACCGGCCGGCCAAAGGGCGTCATGGCCGAGCATCGCAATGCCGTTCATTTCGTGCATGCATTCAACCGTGTGTGCAGAACAGTTCCCGAGGATCGCATTTATCAGGGCTTCTCCCTTGGCTTCGACGGCTCGGTCGAGGAAATGTGGATGGCCTTCTCCAACGGAGCGACTCTCGTCGTTCCGACCAGGGACGCGCCCCGATTTGGCAATGAGTTGGCGCGTTATCTTGTGCGCCAGCGCGTGACCTATTTTTCGACTGTCCCGACCATGCTGACGACGATGACCGAGGCGGTGCCTGCGCTTCGTCAGCTCGTGGTCAGTGGCGAAGTGTGCCAGCCGCAGCTGGTCGAGCGCTGGGCCGTGCCCGGACGTCGCATGCTGAACGTCTATGGTCCCACCGAGACGACCGTCAACACCACGGCTGCGGTATGTAGACCCGGTCACCCCATCACCGTCGGCCGGCCGTTGGAGGGGTATGAAATATTCGTGCTGGATGGAGCGCTGGGTCCGCTGCCACGCGGCGCTGTCGGGGAGCTCTACATCGGAGGACCGGGTGTAGCCCGCGGCTATCTCAAACAGCCCAATCTGACTGCATCAAGCTTTATCGTCTCGCCGCACAGCGGCCAGCGCCTTTATCGCACGGGCGACCTCGGCCGTCTCAATGAGATCGGTGAGGTCGAATATTGCGGGCGCCTCGACAGCCAGGTCAAAATTCGCGGTCACCGGGTCGAGCTCGCCGAGATCGAATCGGTGTTGATCGAGCAACCGCACGTGATCGGCAGCGTGGCACGCCTGCATGAAGCCGACGGCGCCCAGAGCCTTGCCGCATACGTGGTGGTGGATCCGCCCACTGCGTCCCTAGATCGTGCCGCCATCCTTGCCGCGCTGCGCGCCCGGCTTCCCGCCTACATGGTCCCCGCATTCCTCGAGGTAGTTCCCGAACTGCCATTGCTTGTGAGCGGCAAAGCCGATCGCAAGCGCCTTCCCGCACCGGTATCACCATTGGTCGACATGAGCGGCGCGGCGACGGCGCCCACCACTGCGCTGGAGAAAGCAATTGCCGCGGTGTGGGCCAGCATCTTTCGTCTAGCGGAGGTTGGAGTCGATCAGAATTTCTTTCTCGATCTCGGGGGTCATTCGCTGCTCGCCGCACAGATGACCGCACTGCTGCGCAGCAGTACCAAACTCGATGTCGCGGTACGCGATGTCTATTCGTTCCCGACCGTGCGCGAGCTCTCGCAGCACGTCGCAGCGAGCATCGCAACTGCGGCGGCTTCCAACAACATAGCTTTGCCGACCGCTGATGAGAAAAGGAGCGTACCTGGCCTCTCGGCAACCCTGCTGCAGGGCGTGTGCATCTTTGGCCTCGGAGGACTCGCAATCCTCCCGTTGCTTGTTGTGGCGCCGCTTGCGGATGACGTGTTGCATGGCCACAGGTCTCTGGTTGCAAGCGCCTTCATTGCTACCTCCCTGGTGCTGGCGCTCTGGCCCGCCATGCTGGCGTTGAGCATCGCTGCCAAATGGCTGATCATCGGGCGCTATCGCCAGGGCAGGTATCCCCTCTGGGGAGGCTATTATCTGCGCTGGTGGCTGGTTGCTCGGCTGCAAGCCCTTTCCGGTGCCGGCTTTCTCGCCGGCACGCCCCTGATGAGCGTCTACTACCGACTGATGGGGGCAAGGGTCGGACGCGATTGCGTGCTGGATACCGCGTTCTGCTCCAGCTTCGATCTGGTGAGCATAGGAGACGGGACCAGCGTCGGCGCGGAAACCCAGCTTCCGGGATACCGCGTCGAGAACGGAGCTCTCCTTCTCGGCCGGGTCGAGGTCGGCAGCCGCTGCTTCATTGGGGTGCACTCCGCGCTCGGGCTCAATGTGCGCATGGGCGACGAGGCGAGGCTCGATGATCAGTCGCTGCTGCCCGATGGCGCGAGCATGGCGCCTGGGGAGCAACGCCACGGCTCGCCGGCGCAATCCGGGGAAGTGGGCGTGCCGGAAGGTAGGCCACGGCGCAACAGCAAGTGGCAGCCGGTCCTCTTTTCAATGTCAGCCATCGTACTGGGGTACGCCTGTATTCTCTTCCTCGCCGCGCCCGCCCTCGTTCCGTTCTGGCTTTGGCTCTTCGCATATCAACACGGCGCTCTCACAGTCGCACTGCTCATCAGTATCGTTTCGGTGCCTCTCTGGATCGTGTTCTATTGCCTCTGGATCGCATTACTGAAGGTCATCGTGCTGCCGCGCGCGAGGCCGGGCGTATACGACCTTTATTCAATCTATTATCTGCGGCACTGGATTGTGTATTCCCTGATGCGGGCCGTACGCGGTCTGCTGCTGCCGGTTTTTACCACCATATACCTTCCTCCTTTCATGCGCCTGCTCGGCGCGCAGATCGGCGCACATTCTGAAATGTCGACCGTCTGGTGCTTTACGCCCGATCTGCTTGCGGCGGGCGAGGGCAGCTTCTTTGCCGATGGCTGCTTTCTCGGCGGCCGCCGTTGCTACGGTGGACGCTTTGAGCTTCGTCCCAATCGGGTGGGCGGCAAGAGCTTCGTAGGGAACAGCGCCATCCTGCCGCCCGGTGCCGGGCTTGGCGACAATTGTCTTCTCGGAGTGCTGTCCTCTCCGCCGGCGAGAACGCAGGTAACCCCGGACGGTACCGACTGGCTCGGGTCACCGGCATTTGCGCTGCCCAATCGCCAGAGGGTTGCGGGCTTCGACGAGTCAAGGACGTTCAGACCCACACCGGGGCTCTACGCACAGCGCGCGCTCATTGACGCCTGTCGAATCCTCATTCCCATTACCAGCTTGGTTATCCTTGCCGGGCTTGGCGGAGCGGCGCTGCTGTTAAGCTACGAGGCTTATGGACCAGGGATCATGCTGGCGATCGCGCCGCTTCTCAGCATCAGCTTGGCCGCGCTCGCGGTTGGGGTCGTAGTGGCGCTCAAATGGATGGTCATGGGGAAGTTCAAGCCCGTAATCGTGCCGCTATGGTGCCGGTATGTGTGGCTCAACGAAATGGTCAACGGCGCCTATGAAACCATGATGGCGCCCGTAATCAGCCTGTGTTTCGGAACGCCATTTGCCGCCTGGCTGTTACGCCTGCTTGGATGCCGCCTTGGCCGCCACAGCTTTATCGCCACCAGCCTGTTCTCCGAATTCGACCTCGTGCGGATCGGCGATTGCGTGGCACTCAACAGTGGTGCCGTGATCCAGAACCACCTTTTTGAGGATCGCATCATGAAGTCTTCCAACCTGCACATCGATCATGGCTGCTCGGTCGGCAACATGTCCGTCGTGCTGTATGACAGCCACATGCAGCATGGCGCCATCCTGGGTCCGCTTTCCCTTCTCATGAAAGGAGAGATTGTACCGCCGGGCACCCGCTGGCATGGCATTCCCACCGTAAAGACGCTCGCCGGCACCAATTTGAGCTGAGCGAGGCCTTCCATTTTGCACGCCGCCAACAACATTTCTCCTTATTCTCCAATACACTAAACCTTAATTATCGCGGATCACTCTGGGTCTCCTGGAGTGCGCCAGCGAGCCTGGTGGGGATCAGCTGCGCTGGCGTGTCGATGCGGAACGGCCGCCGATTGCGACCGGATGTAGGGGGCTATTTGCAGACATGATCGCAAGTGGGGCGATTGTGCTGGGCCGCGGTCAGCGGCTTGCCGCCAGATGGCAGCAGCGGGCCCCGGTATGCTTTCGGCGGCCTGAACCGCCGCACCGTCGTGAGTTACCGCCGCGCCAGGCGCAACCAAACCGGTTCGCGTTTCGACGAGAGCTGAGCTCAGTTCTGCCGGCTGCAACCTTCGGCTTGAAGCTCGTTGCCAGCGGTCTGGCGGGAGCGGCCCTTACATTGCTGCTCTGGAACGATGACCTGAAAACGCCTGTCCCCTATCCGCTGGATCCTGACCAGGTCGCCGCTCCCTATTTCCCGGGCCAAGGGGAAAGCGTCATTTACAGCCGAAATCGCGCCGCCCGCCACGTCTTCGAGTGGGATGCAGCCGAAGCCGACCGGGAGGTTCCATCCAACTTCCCGCTTCGGGTTCGGACCGTCAAATTCACGCTGCCCGGATATCTCACAAGCTCTTCCTCCGCTTCCAATCCGTTGGCGGGAAAGCGTCTGCGATATCTTATTGGGACTGAAGGATCGGCCCTCGGACGCGATGAGGAAGTGATCGAACTATCCTACAACTCCACGCAGCCAGCCAAGCACGGTATCAGCATCGCATATTGCAATCTGTTCGACGAGAAGAATACTGGGCGTTACGGTCCTTATCTGCACACATCCGATACGGCGCAGCAGTACAACGAGGGCCAGATAGATCCGCGCGGGCCGGGTTGGGAAAAAAACCTTCGCGAGCAGTTCGAGCGCCGCAAGCGGCAAGGATTTGAATACATCGAGCTCGATAATCCTGACGCCTATTCAATCAAGGATGTGATCGGCGCAATCGACCTGGCGGCCAGCTACGGCCTGAAGGTCATCGCCAAGAACCCGGCGTTGATGGCGGCCGGTTCTGCAGCAGCTGCAGCCTATGTGGCGCACCCTAATGTGTATGGGATCATCATTGAGAAAGGTGCGGGCAATCCGAGCGGCATGGACGCGCTGCGGCGGAGGGTTGGCAAGCCCAACCTGCCGGTCTGGTTCGTCGCATTCGGCTCCGGGCGCTCTTGGGCAGGCAACGTCGCGGATGCGGCAAAACACTACCGCAACATGGGCGTGACCTATTCGAGCGCCGGCGAGTACGGCAACGCCATCGACATCCTCCCGCCTGCCTGAACCGTGCTCGTCTTGGTCACGCTCGGTGAATCGGGCGGAACAAGTGCAATCTCGGCAATTAGTTTTTTCACAATAGCGCGACCGAACGAGCTGAAGTTCTCCGCAACCATGACAAACGCGCCTGGTCCACCCACGACGTTATCCTGATAGTATTTTTGCAGTCCGCCAGGGGGATTGGTGTGCTCTGCGTTCCAAGGCACTGGACGATCGCTCAGGATGACGATCCCATTGATGACCACGCCCTTCGCCAGCACCTCGTCGCGGGCAATTTTGACGTCCCGGCCAGCATTGTTCGTGCCGTCGCCCGAGACATCGATCGTCCGACGGGCGGCTCCATAAGGAGCATTCTCGATCTGCGCGGCGGCGAACTCGATTCCTCCGCTGATCGAGGTGCGGTCCGCAAACGACCGCGGCAATTCCAAGAGCTGGTCGCCGAACTTGCGCGCGGCGTCAACGCCATCGATCAAAGTCCAATCGATCACCACTCTCTGCGCACCGAAGCCGGACCATTCGACAAAGCACAGCCCGATGCGCTGGTGCGGCCCGGACCTTACCGCCTCGATAACGTGCGGGTCGGAGATCGCCGAGGCGTAACCCTCGCGCTGCAACAGAAATTTCGGATGATCCACGCTGCGCGAGACATCAGCAGCAAGGACCAGGAGGAGATCCACCTGCTCTGCCGCCTGTGCCGCTGCGAGCGCGACGCAAACCGCTATGGCGATCAACAGGACTCGAATGAGTGAGAACATGCCCACTTCCTGGCGTATCGAACCAAGATGCTCGGCGAGCTCGCCGGGCGGGTCACATCATAGCTCATTTACAACGGGCAAAAGAGACGCAGCGCTAGCCCAAAGGTAGAATCTCGCCTTCATGCTTGCGTCGGGCTTTTCTTAACCGGAAAAGCTATCTCGACCAGGGTTCCCTGTTGCGGCGTGCTGCCCAGATGGAATTGTGCCCCGTTCGCTTCTGCCATCGCCTTGGTCAACGGTAATCCGAGGCCGGTTCCCCTGCCCGGAGTCGTTGCGAGCTGGCGGAACGGCTCGAGAGCAATTCTGATCTCTTCCTCGGTCATCCCCACCCCGGTATCTCGGACCCGCAAAATCACCTCCTCGCCTTTGTGAGCCGTGGAGATGATTACCTGTCCCCCCGGACCGGTAAACTTGAGCGAATTGGAAAGCAGGTTAAGCAGGATCTGGCGCACGGAACGCGCGTCGGCAATAACTGGCGGCAGCGCGTCCGCCAAGGCCGTGCGGATTATGATGCGCTCGCGAGTTGCCTGCGGTTGCATCAGCACGGTGCACTGCTGCACGATCTCGTTCAGTGCGAGGCCGGTGAACGTGAGCGACAGCTTGCCAGCCTCGATTTTCGACAGATCAAGAATGTCGTCGATCAGCGACAGGAGGTGACCGCCGGAAGCGTGGATGTCTTTAATGTACTCGCGATAACGCTCGTTCCCGATCATGCCGAACTGTTCCGTCATCATCACTTCGGAGAAACCGATGATGGAATTGAGTGGCGTGCGAATCTCGTGGCTCATCCTCGCGAGGAACTCCGATTTCGCCGAAGATGCGTTTTCGGCAAGCCGCTTGCTCTCCGCGAGCTCCTGCTCGCGAGCTTTCCAGCAATCTTGTGCGCCGACGGCGATGAGTGCGTGGGCGGGCTCGCCATCCCAAGAGACGTTGATCAACTCGCCTTGAAGGACAACCCTGTCGGCATGGTCCTGCTGCAGCGTAACAAAATGATTGGCCTCGGCCTCTGCGGCGCCGATCGGCTCGATAAAGATGCGGTCCAATCCTCCGGCCTCGATGAGAGCATCGAAGTTCGGATGGCCCGACCACTGCAAAAACGTAGAATTGGCGTAGAGCAGTTGGCTGAGACGGTAGATCAGGATGCCAACCGGAACCCGGTCGAGCAACGGCCGCAGATCGGGGACCCCATCGGCAGGCCGAGCTTGCGCGGGTGTTGGAAGAAGGTCCGGTTCCAGGCGGCCGGCAGGGCGTGGGCGGTGTTCAATGCCGAGCGCAGCCAGCCCTTGCGTGAGCTTGCGTGAAAGTTCGCGAAAGGCCATGTGCTCAACCGGGCTCAGCGCGGGCATTGCGGCCTCGCTGATAATCGAGGGAAATCGAACGACATTCCTGTCAGCCGCATCGACGCCAGGCGAAGGGGTTACCTCCACCTCAGCTCGTGGAGGTGGCTCACAGGCGCTTGCGTTGTCGGGTCGAGCGATGGTTTGACGGGTGAGTCGAGCAATATCGCGGCACACCCCAAAGCCGCGATATCCTCGGAAGATTCGATCGCGATCGAATACCGGCAGGCCTGACAGCTCGATTGTGATCCGGTCGCTGCCGTTGTCGATCGGCCACGAAATGCCAACACCGCTCCAGGTGTCCTGGGTTGCGATGGCGCGCGTGACTTCCCCTGTAGGATCGAGCGCGAGTTCAGTTGCAATCTCGAGCCAGGGGCGCCCCGTCACGGTCGCTCTGCTGCCTCCCACCGCCGCGATGAATTCGTCCGAATCGATGGTAAAATGCCCGTCTTCGTCCAAATGCCACACGAATCGTAAGGGATGACGGCGCTGATTCGGACGGCGCGCGTTGGCGGGATCCGATTGTTGTACCCAGGTCGATCCGAGCGGAGCGTCGTCTGCTGCCCTCAATGGTCTCTCGGGTACAGCAAGCGCATCGTTTGCCGAACCGACCCGCGGTAACTCTGCGAGATCTTCCGGTTCAGGAGGAGCAAAGTTTACGACCAGCACGATCGAGGCGCTGGCCCCGACCCGAAGGATTGAAATCCGGCGTTCGCTAACATTCCCAACCGCATGACCGCCTTTGAGCGCGGCCGCCGCCAGTGTTTGTGCACGAAGGGCGGCGAGGGACGTGGCACCGTTGAGATGATCGTGCGCGACTTGAGTGGCACAAAGCAGATGCCCCGCCGCAGAGTACGCCGCTACCGGCTCATCGCATCCGGCAAGCAGCCGATGGGCGCGTTCGCTCAAGCTCAGCTCGGGAGCCGTGGGCTCGCGTGCGACCACAAGAATCCCGTCGCTTCCATCACGCAGCCTAATCTGCGAGCAGAGGCAAAGAAGGCCCCGGTCACGGTCTTCACCCAATCCGCGCAGGCGCTCGAGCCGCGGGGGCGCTCGTTCATCCAAGGTCGGAGCGAGCTTGATGATCTCCGCTGCAATTGGATCAGCAGGGTCAAATTGTCGGGCACATATGGCGGCCGAGCTTGAGGCTCCCAGGATAGCCGCCCCGGTCGGATTGGCCCAGAAAATTCGCCGCGCGTCCTTGCTCCACAGCCAAGCTGGATGCGTACTGGTCGCGAGCGGCGCAAGCCGCACGTCCCTCAAATTGGAGAGCTCAAACGCCGGGCCGTCCATCTCGCGGTCGCAACCTCTCACCGCCTTGCGGGCGCAAGCGCCAGCCTGCAAGTTGCAAGCTCATCTCTAATTGCGGCAGGTGCCCTCGTCCACGCCCCGGTCACACTCACCCCCTGAAACTGGCGATAAAGTTAATCGGGGAACGCCGAATCGCCGCGCATGTAGGACATCGCTGCCCCGGGATCAGGTCAGGCCGCAAGGGCGCGCATGATGGAGTAGAGGGCAGCCTGACCTTCGAAACCTATGCCGGGGCGCTCTGAGAGCGACAGGTATCCGTTCTCGACTTTTGCATCATCGGCAAATCCGCCGAACGGGCCGAACACCCCGGGGTAAGACTCTGCCCCGCCGAGTCCAAAGCCGCCGGCGATGGCAACAGACGTTTGGTTTCCACCGTGGGGAAACAAGGCCCGACGGGGCCATCCTCTGCGCTCCAGCACATCCATGGTGCGCGCATATTGGACAATTCCGTAGGCGTGCGGCGGATCGACTTGAATGACATCGTTGCGATCAGGACGCAAGCCGCCATAGCGCAACAGGTTTTTGACGTCCTGCATGGAAAATAGATTTTCCCCGGTCGCGAGAGGAGGCTCATAGGCGGCCGCAATCTCCGCAAGCAGGGCAAAGTCGAGCGGGTCGCACGGTTCCTCGAGCCAGCGCAAATTGTACGGCGCAAGCGCCTTGGCATAGGCCATAGCCTCTTCGCGTTCAAATTTGCTGTTGGCATCGACTGCAAGCTGTCCATGCGCAGGCAGAATGCAACGGACCGCCTCGATTCGGCGCACATCCTCGGAGAGCTTGAGGCCACCCACCTTGATTTTCACCATCGTATAACCCGCATCGAGATGGCGGCGAACCTCATCCTGCAGGTCGGACAGAGTCTGGCCGGGGAAGTACCAACCTCCACCGACGTAACAGAAGACCCGGTTGCTGATCCTGCCCGTGGCGTAGCGCTGGGCGAGGACATGATGCAGCGGCTTGCCTGCAATCTTTGCCACTGCATCCCAGATCGCGACTTCGATCGTGCCGATTGCGATGGAACGCTCACTATGCCCGCCGGATTTCTCCCTCTGCATCATGACGGCCAGAATCTTCGACGGATCGAAATTCTCCTTCGTGTCGTCGAGCAGGGATTGGGGCTCCGCTGCGAGGATGCGCGGGATAAAGCGGGCCCGCATCGATGCTCCGCAGGCATAGCGGCCGGTGGAATTGAACGCGAACCCGGTGACCGGTTTGCCCTCCCGCAGAACATCGGTGATGACTGCTACGACGGAGGTCGTCATTTCGGAGAAATCGAAGCTTGAGTTGCGCAGGCTCGATTTCAGGGGGATGGCGCACTCGCGGATTTCGACAATTCTCATTTTCGGCATCTATAGCGCACGGAAGGTGCTAGAGTGGCTCGGTTGCCATTGGAATTTCGCGGAGCCAAGCAGCGGAGAATTCCGGTGGACTGCGTTGATCTCTAGCCGTAGTGACCCATTGGACGCCAGAACAGGAGAGTAACCATGGCTGCCCCCGAAGGTTTTCAAATTCCGCACGACATGCGGACGTTTGCCGAAAAGAGCATAGACCAGGCAAAGCAGGCTTTTGATGGGTTCATCTCTGCCGCCCAGCAGGCCGTGACTACATTCGAGGGTCATGCCGAAACCGCCCGCAAGGGGGCCAGAACTGTTGCCGAAAAGGCAATGAGCTTTGCCGAGCAGAATGTCGTCAAATCGTTCGAGCTGGCGCAGCAATTGGTTCGGGCAAAGGACGTGCAGGAGGTCTTGAAACTGCAAGGGGACTTCATCCGGAGCCAGATGCAGGTTCTGACCGAGCAGGCGCGAGAGCTGGGCGAAAGCGCCGGTCAAGCGGCAAAAGACGCTGCATCGCCGCCAAAATCTTCGTGAGGCGGGGTTGATGGATTTGTGCATCGCAGAATTTGGTTGCGGTGCAGCAAAACTGGACTATATGCGGGGTGACACCAGGACGTTGGTACCAACGTCCGCAGCTGCGCGGATGGGCTTGGGCGCGGATCCGCGCGGACTGGCAAATCAGCGCTCCCAGGAATGAAGCATATGTCCGAGGCCACAGAAACCACCTCACGACCCAAATACAAACCGGTGCTTGCTCCGGCGTCTACGCCAAAATTCGAGCTGCCGAGCTTTGATCTGCCAAAAATCGAGATTCCGCCGGTGCTTCGTGAGCTTGCGGAAAAAAGCGTCTCGCAAGCGAAGGAAACCTACGAAAAGCTAAAATCGGCAGCCGAGGAGGCCACCGACGTGCTGGAGGAAACCTGCGCGAACGCCAGCAAAGGGGTTTCCGACTACAATTTGAAGCTGATTGAAGCGGCCCGCGAGAACACTAACGCCGCTTTTGATTTTGCCGCGGAGATCATGACCGCGAAATCGCTCTCCGACTTCGTAGAGCTTTCCACGCGACATACGCGCAAGCAGTACGAGGCCGTAACGGCGCAAACCAAGGAGCTCGCGGCTATTGCCCAGAAGGCTGCGGTTGAAACCTCGGAGCCGCTGAAGGAGAGCTTGGGGAAGTTCAAGGTCGCCTGAACCTCACCAGAGAGCACTTAATCTACACAGTATAGGCTCGGGCTGCATGGCCCGGGTCCCCGAAGGTTTTGGGCTCACTTGAATCCGCAAAGCGGACACCAGGGTTGTCAACCGCTCGGCATGCTCCTATAGCCGTCCACACGTGCAGCTGTAGCTCAGTTGGTTAGAGCGCTTGGCTGTGGACCAAGAGGTCGGTGGTTCGAGTCCACCCAGCTGTACCAGCGTCACCGGCCGTTCACGCTTGGCGAGTTGCAACGAACCGTGCAGCCGCTTTCAGCACGTCGGCGCTCCTCCCGAACGCTTCGATCGCAGCCTGTGCGTCCGCAATCAGAGTTGCGAGCCGGCGCCTTGCCGCGGTGGGCCCAAGCACCCCCACGAGGGTAGCCTTGTGGGCGGCCGCATCCTTGCCCGTCGCCTTGCCCACCTTTGTCGCATCGCCTTCGAGGTCGAGGAGATCGTCAGCGATTTGGAAAGCCTCACCGACCGCCGAACCGTACCGGTCGAGCGCGGCAAGCTGGGATGGATCGGCTTTGCCCAACATAGCGCCTGCTGCACAGGCAAAGCGGAGCAGTGCACCGGTCTTCATGGCCTGCAGGGTGCGGACTTCCCGCTCTCCCAGGCGCGGCGGTACGGCATCGAAGCGTCCTTCGGCGGCGAGGTCGAGCATTTGCCCACCTACCATTCCTCCAAGCCCGGCGGCGCGCGCCAGGGCGCTCACAAGTTGCAAGCGGACGTGCGCCTCGGGATGCGTCTCCGGGCGAGAAAGCACGTCAAAGGCCAAGGTGAGCAGCCCATCTCCGGCGAGAACGGCGGTCGCTTCGTCGAACGCCTTGTGTGCCGTTGGACGCCCTCGTCTCAGTGCGTCATCGTCCATGCACGGCAGGTCGTCGTGCACCAACGAGTAGCAATGCACGCATTCCAAGGCGGCGCCGACCATCAGGGCATTGTCCGGCGGTACATGGAACAGGGCCGCGGACTCAACGACGAAAAACGGTCGAAGGCGCTTGCCCCCGCCGAGACTTGCATATCGCATCGCATCGAGCAGCCGTGCCGGCCTGACCCGCTCGCCCTCTACCGGTCTCGGTCGCAGCAGCCGATCGAGGAGAGCTTCGATCCCATCGGCCACTTCAGCGAGCCGGTGCTGGAACACCTCCTCGATGCCCAAATGAGTAGTCGGTGCATCCATGCGCGCCATTCCCACCGCCATCCGGCACTCGGCAACGGCCAACCCTCGAGCACTCACCGCCGGCCTGGCCGCTTCAGCCCTGCTGGACCTCTTGCAAGGGCACTACGCCGCGCCTGTTCCTAACCTAGTCCGTTCAATATGTTAATTTCCTTCCGAATACCGCATCAGTCTGGTTTCATGCACTCAGTCAATCCGCAGCACCGCAGGTTCGGTTGCCCGTGACAGTAGAGGTCCTTGCCGCTGCTGGCTTGGCACTTTGGGTCTATCTGCTCTTCGGTCGGGGGGCGTTCTGGCTGTGCCGCGAATGTGATAATTGGAGCTCCAGCCCGGTCGCGAATTGGCCTGCGGTAGCGGCGATAGTGCCTGCGCGCAATGAGGCCGGCTTGATTGCCGCGAGCATTGGGTCGCTCGCCCGACAGGACTACAAAGGTGGCTGGTCCATCATTTTGGTTGACGATGAGAGCAGCGATGACACCGTCGCAATCGCGCAAGGGGCCGTGCCTGAAGGCTGCAAGGAACGGCTTCGGGTGGTCACCAGCAGAGCGCTTGCTAGCGGTTGGACCGGCAAGCTCTGGGCGCTGAAGCAGGGGATAGATGTGGCGCTCGCAACCGAGCCTCGACCGGAATACCTGCTCCTGACCGATGCCGACATTCTCCATCCTACAGACTCGGTCAGCCGGCTCGTGCAGCACGCAGAACAGCTGCGTCTCGTGCTCGTCTCGCTCATGGTCAAGCTGCACTGCCGAAGCCTTGCCGAACGTGCCAACGTTCCGGCCTTCATCTTCTTCTTTCAGATGCTTTATCCGTTCAGATGGGTCAATCGGCCATCGAGCAGCGTCGCCGCAGCCGCTGGCGGATGCATGCTGGTGCGCACTGAGGCGATTGCGAAAGCGGGTGGTATCGAGGCTATTCGCGCCGCGTTGATCGATGACTGCGCTCTGGCAAGAGTCCTGAAACAGCAAGGCCCGATCTGGCTCGCCTTGACCGCTCGCGTATCTAGCATGCGCGAATATCCGAAGCTCGCCGCTATTCGGACGATGATCGCACGCTCCGCCTATGCGCAGCTGCGCTATTCCCTTTTTCTGCTTGCAGCTACGCTCGCCGGGATGTTGTTTACATTTGTCGTCCCCGTGCTCATGGCGCTCTTCGGGAATGGAGTGCCGCGCGCGCTCGGGCTTCTGACCTGGAGCATCATGGCGGTTGCTTTCCAGCCGATACTGCGTTTTTACCGGTTATCCCCCCTGTGGGGTTTTGCGCTTCCAGCGATCGCTCTGGAATATCTCATGTTCACGCTCGATTCCGCCTACGCATACGCGCGCGGACGCGGGGGGGCTTGGAAGGGTCGGGTGCAAGCTAAAGTGTCAGAGTCGTGACGATCACAACCTCTGAAGCGCGATCCGGCAAGGGCCACCGAGACGAGAACTTTCCGGTGGCGTCGCGGCTGATTCATCCACGCCATCGCAAACCCATTCTGGCGTTTTACGAGTTTGTGCGGACTGCGGATGACATCGCCGATCATGCGTCGCTTACGCCGGTGGACAAGCTCGCGCTTCTCGATCGGCTTGAAGCCACGCTTTTGGGGAAGAGCAACGAAGAGGCCGTGGGTGTCGCGCTGCGATCACAGCTCTCAGAACGCCAATTGCCACCTCGGCATGCGCTTGACTTGCTCACGGCGTTCCGAATGGACGTGACCAAGTTGCGCTATCGAGACTGGGGCGATCTGATCGGATACTGCACCTATTCCGCCATGCCGGTCGGACGTTTCGTCCTCGATGTCCACGGAGAAGCGCGCACGATCTGGCCGGCAAACGATGCGCTTTGCGCTGCGCTGCAAATCATCAATCACTTGCAGGACTGCGGTAAAGACTTTCGCGACCTCGACCGCGTCTATATTCCCCTCGAGCTCTTTGCGCATTGTGGAGCAAAGGTGGAATCCCTGGCGGCGCCGAAAGCTTCGCCTGCGCTGCTCGCCTGCATTCGCAGCCTTGCAGACCGCACGGCCGGACTCCTGGCGCAGAGCAAGGGATTTTCGCCGGCGATCAAGGACAGGCGTCTCGGTCTGGAGGTTGCTGTCATCCAAGGCTTGGCAGAGCGTCTGATCAATCTACTGCAGCGGCGTGATCCGCTGAGCCAGCGTGTCCATCTCGGAATGACGGGAGTCGCTGGGTTTGGTCTTCTTGGGCTAATATCGGGTGCGACCCGCCGGATCGGTCGTTTTCTTCCGGCCGCTCACAAGCCACGGGATGCGTGACGTTGACGTTGCCAGCGAGTTCGCAAATGGCTGCCGCTGAGCGGGCATCAGGTAGCTCCTTTTATACCGCAATGCGCGTTCTGCCGGGCGCACAAAGGCGCGCCATGTTCGAGATCTATTCGTTCTGCAGGCAAGTCGACGACATCGCCGATTCTACCGCATCGCGAACGCAGCGGCGGGAGGAATTGAAACAGTGGCGGGACGATATCGACGCGCTGTATGCCGGCAGGCCATGCCCCCGCACCCAAGGTCTAGACGCCCCAGTGCGCGATTTCGGCCTTCGGCGAGAGGATTTCCACTGCATCATCGATGGCATGGAAATGGATGTCATTGCCGATATCCGATCGCCCGACGAGGCAACACTTGATCTGTACTGCGACCGCGTGGCGAGCGCGGTTGGTCGCCTTTCCGTCCGCATTTTTGGCATGAATGAACGAGACGGGCTTGCGCTGGCGCACCATCTCGGACGGGCTTTGCAATTGACGAACATCCTGCGCGACCTGGATGAGGATGCGCGCGCAGGCCGACTTTATCTTCCGGCCGAAGCTCTGAGCGTCGCTGGGATCACAACAAGCGATCCGTCCTCGACATTGGCAAACCCGGCACTCGGAACGGCCTGCGTCATAGTTGTTGAACGAGCGCGCGGCCATTTTGCGCAAGCCGAACTCATCATGGCGAGCAACCCGCGCCGTACCGTGCGCGCTCCGCGCATCATGGCCGAGGCGTACCGCGTCATCCTCGACTGCCTGGTCGATCGCGGATGGAGCCCGCCGCGCCGGCCTATTCAGCTGCCGCGCGCACGGCTCTTGTGGATCATCATGCGTCACGTCCTTGCCTGATGCCCGGCACAGTCCACGTGATTGGTGCCGGGCTGGCAGGGCTCGCCGCTGCCATCCGCCTTGCCGCGCGCGGCACAAGCGTGTGGCTGCACGAGGCTGCGGGTCAGGCGGGAGGACGGTGCCGGTCTTATCACGACCCCGCTCTCGACATGGCGATCGACAACGGCAATCACCTTGTTCTCTCCGCGAACCACGCGGCACTGGCCTACCTCGCGGCAATCGGCGCAGCGGAAACGCTCGTAGGTCCCGAGCACGCGGAGTTTGCGTTCGTGGATCTCGGAACCGGCGAGCGCTGGGTATTGCGGATCGACGATGGACGGCTGCCATGGTGGGTATTTGATAAACGACGGCGGGTGCCGGGCACAAAACCCGCAGATTATCTGTCGTTTACCCCCCTGTTGTGGACGGCCGAAGACAAGACGATCTGCGAGACAATCGAATGCACAGGTCTGCTCTATGAGCGTCTCGCCCGGCCGCTGTGGTTGGCGGCCCTCAATACTGCGCCGCACGAGGCGAGCGCGCAGCTTGCAGCGGCCGTTACCCGGGCCACTCTGGGGCGTGGGGGGAAGGCTTGCCGACCTCTCATTGCGCATGACGGGCTGGGAAATGCGTTTGTAGAACCCGCCTTGCGGTTTTTACGCGCCCACAACGTGCCGATCGTGTTTGGGCATCGCCTGCGTGCTCTCGATTTCAGCAAGGACAGGGTGATAGCTCTCGACTTCGGCGAGGAAAGGATAGCGTTTGGCGGCAATGACTGCGTCATTCTCGCGGTGCCGCCCGTGGTAGCCGCTGAGCTCGTTCCCGCGCTGGTGAGTCCAGACGAGTTCCGCGCGATCGTCAACGCGCATTTCAGGATCGATCCCCCTCTGTCGCTCGCGCCGATCGTGGGCGTCGTGAACGGAACGATCGAGTGGGTCTTCAGATTCAATCATAGGCTGTCGGTGACAATCAGCGCGGCGGACCGATTGCTCGATACACCGCGGGAACTACTGGCCCGGAAAATCTGGGAGGAGGTCGCGGTCGTCGCAGGACTTCCCAATCCCATGCCGCCGTGGCAAATCGTGCGCGAGCGCCGCGCGACCTTTGCAGCGACGCCAGCACAGAATGCCAGGCGGCCCGGCAGCGCCACCGGCTGGCGTAATCTTTTCATTGCAGGCGATTGGACCGATACGGGACTGCCCGCGACAATCGAAGGAGCTGTGCGGTCCGGCAATCGCTCGGCCGAGCTCGCCGCTTGCTTGTGATCCGCAGACGCCTTTGCCCACCCTGCGATTCTGGGCCATGATCCGCTCATGATTTCCGAAGCGCCCACGCCTTTGCAGCAATTTTCCACAGCGGGTCTCGACCGCAGCGTTCATGCCGCAACCTCAGCACTCCTTGCATTGCAACATCCCGATGGCCATTGGGTGTTTGAGCTCGAAGCAGACGCAACGATTCCGGCGGAATATGTTGTGTTGCGGCACTATCTCGGTGAACGCAAAGATGCGGAGCTTGAAGCCAAGATAGCGGCCTACCTGCGTCGCATCCAAGGCGATCATGGCGGTTGGCCTTTATTCCGCGACGGCGCGTTCGACATGAGCGCCAGCGTCAAGGCGTACTTTGCCTTGAAACTGATTGGTGAGCCTCCGGAGGCACCCGCAATGGTACGTGCGGGTGAGGCCATCCGGGCCCGTGGCGGGGCTTCTCACTGCAACGTCTTCACGCGCGTCATGCTGGCGCTCTTCGGATTTATCTCCTGGCGCGCTGTCCCGATCATGCCGGTTGAGATCATGCTGCTGCCGAGGTGGTTCCCCTTCCATCTCGACAAGGTCTCCTATTGGAGCCGCACGGTAATTGTCCCGTTGCTGGTTCTGCAAGCGCTCAAACCCAAGGCGCGCAATTTCAAGCGAGAGACAATCGACGAGCTTTTCCTTGAGCCGCCGGCAGCGGTAGGCAGCGTGCCGAAGGCCCCGCAGCAAAGCGCATTATGGTTCTGGTTCTTTCGTATCATCGATCTTGTGCTGCACGCCATTGAACCGATGCTTCCCCTGCGATGGCGGCAGCGCGCCTTGGATCGCGCGGTCGCATGGGTGGTCGAGCGCCTTAACGGGGAGGACGGGCTTGGAGGGATTTTCCCTGCGATAGCAAACAGCGTCATGATGTTTGACGCCCTCGGATTTCCCGACACGCATCCGCAGCGCGCATTGGCCCGCAGATCTATCGAGAAGCTCCTCGTGGTGCACGCCGATGAAGCCTACTGCCAGCCTTGCGTGTCGCCTATCTGGGATACTGCGCTCATCTGCCATGCCCTGCTCGAGGTTGGGGAGCACCGCGTCCGCGAGCCGGTCCGGCAAGCGCTTCGTTGGCTCGCATCCAAGCAGGTTCTCGATCTCCGAGGTGATTGGGCGGTGTCTCGGCCTGACGTCCGGCCAGGGGGGTGGGCTTTTCAATACGCCAATCCGTACTACCCCGATGTCGACGACACCGCCGTTGTGGTCATGGCGATGGATCGGGGGGCGGCAGGCGAATTCCGACTTTCGATAGAGCGGGCGCGAGAATGGGTCGTGGGAATGCAGAGTCGCAATGGCGGATGGGGAGCCTTCGATGCCGATAACGCGTATTATTACCTCAACAATATCCCATTCGCCGATCACGGCGCTCTCCTGGATCCACCGACCGAAGACGTGACGGCGCGCTGCGTCTCAATGCTGGCCCAGCTCAACCTGCCCGGGAAAAAAACCGTCGCGGTGGAGCGCGCCCTTGATTATTTGCGCGGAGCGCAAAGGCCGGATGGGAGCTGGTATGGACGCTGGGGGATGAACTACATCTACGGCACCTGGTCGGTATTGTGCGCCCTGAATGCTGCTGGGATCGAGCCGGCAGCGCCCGAATTCGTCAACGCGATCGACTGGCTCCTTTCCATTCAGAACGCCGACGGTGGTTGGGGCGAGGACGCCGCAAGCTACAAGCTCGACTATCGGGGCTACGAGCGAGCGCCAAGCACCGCCTCTCAGACCGCCTGGGCTTTACTCGGCCTCATGGCGGCGGGCCAAGTCGATCATTCGGCGGTACAGCGTGGCATCGATTACCTTACGCAGCTCCAGGACAAGGACGGTTTCTGGCATGAGCCGCGCTACACGGCGACAGGATTTCCGCGCGTCTTTTACTTGCGCTACCATGGCTACTCCGAGTTTTTCCCGCTGTGGGCGCTTGCGCGCTTCCGTAATCTGAAAGCCGGGGGTTCCCGCTTGGTAGCCTTTGGGATGTAGCGTCAAATCGACGCCCCCCGGCCGCGTTCCACGGCAGGGAATTGAGAGCATGTCCAGCGGATGTGAGAGCCGGTTTTGCCAAAAGGACAGGCTGAAACAAGAGGATAGAGCTGGATGACGGCGCAGGGAAAAGCCATCCCGATCTTTGGCGCCGAAGCCCGTCGCGGGGCGGCTGCCATCGCTTGGAACCTGCCGACCCAAACCGTGGAGAGCGGGGCAGGGTAGTATAAAAAACGCTTGAATTTCCCTCGTTTGCGCCCCATTTTGGCGGCGTGAAGCCGGCGCGGTCGTGCCGATCGCGTCGGCCTAACATGTTGAAATCCCTGCAATTTGTTGTCCGGTGCCGCGGCGAGTGGCTCCCCGTTTAGGGCAACAAGGCGAGCACTCCCGCGGAGACTGTCGCTTTCTGCATCAATTCGATGCATTCGGCAGGCGGGTTCGGCGCAGCTTGAGAGGATTAGAGAGTAGATGGCTCACGACATGGATGGGCTGTTCGACGAACAGCGCCCACAGACACCCCTTCTGCGCCGCAATGAGCTGATCGAGTTCAGCGATGTGGATTCGCATATCGTCCCCCCTGGGGAAGAGCGTGATCCTGCCGAGGAACAGGATGAGCATCTTGAAGCCGGCGCAAGTCCGAAGCTCGCAGCCGGAATGGGCTCCCATGACGGTGCGAAGGACAGCATTGCCGCGCCGGTGGGCACGCGTGAGGCGAATTTCTCCCGCGATCTCATCGATACCTATTTTCGCCAGATGGGCAACGCGGAACTGCTCTCGCGCGAGCAGGAGCTCGCCTTGGCCAAGAGAATCGAGGCCGCACAGCTGACCGTTCAGCAAGCGCTCTGCGCTGTTCCCATGCTCATAGCGCAGATCGAGCGTTGGGGACGCGAGCTGGTTGCAGGCAACCTGCGGCTAGCGTCCCTTATTGATGTCTCGATGCATCAGGGAGATGCGGAAGCTGACGGAATGATCGTACCGTCGGGCATCCCCACCGCGCCCGAAGAGGATGATCCCGATGCGGCCGCCGAGAGGGAAGCGAGCTTGCAACGCGAGCTCAGTGCAACTGTGGCAGATCTCTCCGCCGTCGCATGCGAGATCGGCGTGCTCAGCCAAAAGCAGGTCAATGCCGCTTCTCGCGCGAAGGATCTGTCCAAGCGCGATCGGGCGCGAATGCAGGAGTTGCTCCTGAGTTTCAGGAGCAAGATGAGCAATCTCTGGCTTCACCCTGACCGGATCTCCGAGCTCGTCGAGAGTCTCGAACGCGAGCAGCGGATCGTTCACGAGATCGATCAGGGAATACTGAAGCTCGCCGGGCGTTGTGGTGTGCCCCGGCGGGAATTGCTCGATCATTATCTCGGTCATGAGCTGGATGCCCACTGGGTTGAGCATGCCTATGCGCGCCCGACCCGGACATGGCGCGCTTTTTCCAAGCAGTGCGGCGAAGAGGTCAAGGCGTTTCATGGCAAGCTGCTTGCGGTCGCACGGCGGGTCGGTTTGCCCGTTCCGGGCGTGCGTGCCACAGCGGCGGAGGTATACCGCGCCCGTCGTGCGCTGATGCGCGCGCGCGAGGAAATGGTGAAGGCGCATCTGCGGTTGGTAGTGGCAATTGCCAAGAAGTACCGGCGCAACAGCTCGCTCGAGCTGCTGGATCTGATCCAGGAAGGCAACATGGGGCTCATGCACGCGGTCGAGAAGTTCAACCATCGTCGCGGCGTGAAAGTCTCCACCTATGCCGTGTGGTGGATCCGCCAGTCGATCGCCCGCGCTATTGCCGACCAGGGCCGCACGATCCGTATCCCCGTCCACATGACGGAAACTGCGACCAAGGTTCTGCGCGAGCGGCGCAAGTTCTCGCAGCAGCAAGGGAGAGAAGCAGGACCTGCCGAGATCGCTGCGCGGACCGGCATGCCGATTTCGCGCGTGGAACAAGTGCTTTCGCTGGTGCAGGAACCTACTTCGCTCGACCTGCCGATTGGCGAGGACGGGGACGCCACGCTTGGCGACTTGATCGAATCGAAAAACACCGTGGACCCGCAAGCAGCGGCGGAAGCCAGCGCCCTTGCACGGTCGGTCACCGAAGCCCTAGCGGAGTTGACGCCGCGAGAGCAACGAATCTTGCGCATGCGCTTCGGAATTGGCGATTCGCGGGATCATACTCTGGAAGAAGTAGGGCAGGTCTTCGGAGTGACTCGCGAGCGTATCCGGCAGATTGAGGCGAAGGCGCTCGAGAAGCTCCGAGGCAACTCGTTGGCGCACAAGCTCGCCACTTTCGCCGAATAGGTTCATGCGCTTGCAAGCCCTGGCATGATCGCGCATGGGCCTATCGGCCCTCGCGATCTCCTGCTGGTGGTCGATGTCCAGAATGACTTCTGCACCGGCGGAAAGCTCGCCGTGCCGGGCGGCGAGGAAGTTGTGCCGGGGATCAACGGGCTGGCGACGCATTTCGAGCATGTCGCCCTGACGCAGGATTGGCATCCGCTCGGCCACGGTTCATTTGCCTCCAGTCATCCCGGCCGGAGCCCTTATGATACTGTCGAGCTTTCCTATGGACCTCAAATCCTGTGGCCCGACCATTGCGTGCAGGGCACGCCGGGAGCACAATTCCGAACCGAATTGAATATCGCGCACGCCGAGCTCGTTTTGCGCAAGGGCTATCACCGCGAGATAGATTCCTATTCGGCATTCTACGAGAACGATCACAACACCCATACCGGTCTTGCCGGATACCTGCGCGAGCGCGGGTTCGAGCGGGTGTTCATTGCCGGGCTGGCTTTCGATTTTTGCGTGCGCTTCTCGGCCGAGGACGCAAAGCGCGAGGGCTTCAGCGTGGTCGTCGTAGAAGATGCCTGTCGCGGTATTGACGTCAACGGGTCTATTCTGGCCACGCGTCAGGCTTTGGCCGCTCTCGGCATTCCCTGCATCAAAGCCATATCGTGACCGTGACGCCGCGTTCAGCGAGCTGGAAGGAGACGAGCAGCATGTCGGTGGCAGCAACCGCAATGGCGGGGCGACAAATCGGCCGCTCATTGCCGCGGCTCGAGGCACGCGAGAAGGTCACCGGCCGGGCCGAGTACACCCACACCATGCAAATGCCCGGCATGCTGGTCGGCAAGATCTTTCGCAGCACCGTCCCGCATGGCCGCATCAAGTCGATCGACACCGCCGCAGCAAAAAGATTTCCGGGCGTGCACAGCGTCGTCACCGGCGAGGATATCCGCAAGGTCATTCCCGACCCCTATTATGGACCGGCATTCCACGACCAGCCGATCCTTGCGCTCGATAAGGTCCGTTTTGTGGGCGAGCCCGTCGCGGTCGTGCTCGCCTATGACCCGCACATTGCCGAAGCAGCGACGCATGAGATCCACGCCGACTATGAGGAGCTGCCCGCCGTCTATGACGAAGTGGAGGCGATGACGTCGCCGGTCACCGTCCATGACGAGCTCCGTCCGGCCCGGAGTTTCGCAGACCTAAAACATCTCAAGGGACGAAAAGGGACGAATCTCGCCCTCGACGCCAGCCTGCGGCGCGGCGAGGTGGAGCAGGCTTTCGCGTCCGCCGCTCACGTATTCGAGCACACGTTTCACACCCAGAAATGCCTGCACCTCGCGCTTGAGCCCTTTGCATCCATTGCGGATGCGCGGGAGCTGGGCGTCACGATCTACACGAGCTGCCAGGGCCCGTCGTTCATCCGTACCGAGATTGCGCGGCTGCTCCGCTGCCCGGAGAACCGCGTGCGCATCAAAGTGCCGTTCGTGGGCGGCGGCTACGGCTCGAAAATCTACGTCAAGCTCGAGGCCCTGGTCACCGCGCTCTCATTACTCGCGCGTCGTCCGGTGAAGATCGCCCTGACCATGGAAGAGCAGTTCTATCAGATCACCAAACATCCAAGCACGCTGCGGATCAAGACCGGCCTCGACAAGGACGCACATATTAGCGCCCGCAAATGCGAGGTGTTCTGGAACGGGGGCGCGTACGCCGATATCGGGCCGCGGGTGACGCAGAAATCGGGATTTGTTGCAGCGGGGCCGTACGACATCGATAACGTCTGGATCGATTCCTACGCGCTCTATACCCATGCGACACCTTCCGGCGCGCTGCGTGGGTTCGGCCTGCCGCAGCTCGCTTGGGCCTACGAGAGCCACACCGATATGGTGGCACGCGCGATCAAGCTCGACCCGATCGCGTTCCGGCGCAAGAACCTCCTGCGCGAGGGCCGTCCGCACGCGAGCGGCACCGTTTTGCAGGATGCCCCGATCGAGGCTGTGCTCGACCAGGTCTGCGAACGGATGCGCTGGCAGGAATCGTTCGATCGCGGAAAGGGAGCTGTGCGCCGAGGGCGCGGTCTCGCGATTGCGCTCAAGGCCGCGATCTCGCCCACGACTTCGGTTGCCATTCTCAATGTCGCGGCAGACGGAAGCGTCACTCTCTATTGCGGCACGATAGATATGGGGCAAGGCTCCGACACGGGAATGGCACAGATCGTGGGGGAGCTCCTCAATATTCCGGCCGAGTCCGTAAAGGTGGTCCAACGCGACACCGATGTCACGCCCTATGACATGGGCACGCTTGGATCGCGCTCGCTCTTCCACATGGGCCATGCGGTGCGGCTCGCCGCCGAGGAAGTGCGCAGCAAGCTCCGGGCCATGGCACGCGAAGTGGAGGAGCCGGAGGGCAGCAACATCTCGATCGCCGACCTCTTCAAGAAAAAATTTGGGATGCAGGCCGGCAACATCGTCGGGAGCGGCACCTACAAGCCCGACTACACGCCCGCCGCCCCCGGTACTGGGCAAAGCACGAGCATCACGCCGTTCTGGATGGTGGGCGGAGCAGGCGCGGAGGTCGAGGTCGATACCGAGACCGGGCACGTGCGCCTAGCGAAGGTGGTCAACGTCATCGACTGCGGCAAGCAGATCAACCCGGCCATCGTGGAGACGCAAATTTCCGGCGCCTCGATCATGCAGCTCGGTTTCACCATGTTCGAGAACATGCAGCTCGACGGAGGCCAGATCACAAACGCATCGCTCGCCGACTACAAGATTCCCGGCATCTGGGACGTCCCTCCCATGGTGAATGAGGCCATCGATGCTTATCAGCACAATGGCCCATTCGGCGCCAAGGGCGCAGGCGAATCGGCGACCCTCTGTCTTTCGCCAGCCATTGCAAACGCCATCGATGATGCCGTTGGCGTGCGCCTGACCGAGCTGCCGCTCAACCCTGAGGCGGTTTTCCGCGCGTGGCGTACAAAAACTGGCAACCCGCTGGAACCGGCCTGAGCCGCGGCGTATCCGCTTTCAAAGCGCCATCTCAAACTTCGATTCACGAAAGGAGAAGAAATGCCAGGTCGGCTGCTTGCGGCGAGGCTTGCGCTTCTTTCTCAAATGCTTTGCTGATCGGAGCGCATTGTGGCGCGGAACCCCCCTGCAATTGCCATCGTGGGTGCCGGCATTGCAGGGCTCACTGCTGCTGCCACCCTGCGTAAGCTCGGGCTCGCCCCGCAGATCTACGAGCAAGCTCCCGCCTTTGGCCGTGTGGGTGCTGGCATCCAGCTCAACCCGAATGCCATGAAGGTGGTGCGCGGACTGGGGCTTGAGGACCGCATTCGATCCGTCGGGTTTGCACCGCAGGCCGGGTACAACCGCGCATGGGACAGCGCCGAGGTCATGTACCTGCATCCCATGGGAGTGGCGATCGAGGAGCGGTTCGGCGCTCCGGACATCTCTTTGCATCGCGCCGACCTGCACGTCGCGGTCGCGTCGCTAAATCCGCACGAGAGCATCCACTTCAACAGGAAGCTCGTCGGGCTCGATCGCAAAGCCGGTGCTGTCCTGCTCACGTTTGCGGATGGCAGCGCCATTGCCGCGGACGCAGTCATCGGCGCGGATGGCGTCCATTCCACAGTGCTTGAGATCCTGCTTGGTGCGGGCGTGCCGCGTTTTACCGGTCAGGCCGCGTACCTGCCGTCTATCGCAGTGCGCTACTCGGGCGCGAAATTGACGATCGCGTGAAGTGGTGGGGTCCGGACCGCCACATCGTGAGCTACAAAGTCGATCCGCGCCGGGACGAGCTTTATTTCATCGCCAGCACGCCCGAGCCCGACTTCAAGATCGAGTCCTGGTCGGCTCAGGGGGATCTCGGACAGTTGCGGGCGGCGTTCATGGGCTTTCATCGCGACGCGCGCGTCATCCTCGATGCCTGCCCCGAGGTCCGCAAATGGGCATTGGTGGAACGCGATCCGTTGCGGCGATGGAGCGAGGACAGCATCGTCTTGATCGGCGATGCTTGCCACCCGATGCTCCCCTATATGGCGCAGGACGCAGCCTCCTCCATGGAGGACGCCGTCGTTCTGGCGCGCTGTCTGGCGCAGGCGGGCCTCGACGCGTTCAGCGATGCGTTCTGCGCCTTCGAGCGCAACAGGAAAGAGCGCACGGCGCGCATCCAACTCGGCGCGCGCAAGAACCTCTGGATGCGCACCGCCCCGGATACCAGCTGGCTCTACGACTATGATGCGTGGACAGTGCCGCTGATCTGACCACTACCGCAGCACCACCACAGGGGTGCCGACTTTCACCCGTTGATACAAATCCAGGACATCCTGGTTGTGCATGCGGATGCAGCCGTAGGAAACAAATCCACCGATCGATTCCGGTCTGTTGGTTCCGTGGATCGCGTATTGATCGACGCTGAGCGTCATCGCCGCGGCTCCCATCGGGTTCTCGGAGCTGCCAGCGGGAATGACGTCGGGCAGGCTCGGCTTGTCTCGTCTGATATCCGCGGGAGGCGACCACGCCGGCTGGATGAATTTGCCGCTGATATAGGCCACGCCCGTCCACGTCCTGCCGGCCTTGCCGACCCCAACCGGATAGGTGATCACCTGCCCGTTCTCGAGGACGAAATAGAGCTTACGCGCGCTCGTCTTCACTACGATGGTACCAGGCTCATAGCCTGCAACAGCGGGAGCCCGCGCCTGCGCAGGCATCTGCGTCGCCAGCACGACACCCTCAAAGGCAACAAAGGCGATCAGCAATCGCAGTGCCGCACGCATGAAATACCTCCGACGCGTCCAAAACGCCCGGATGGCCGATGAGACATCCGGCGTTCCAGGAGCATTGATCTTGAGGATGCCCAAAACGATCGAGCGCTGCCCCGCGGCAATCGCTCCGGGGCAAGCCACGCCCGTTTGTCGCTGCTCCAGGGGGTTCGGTTCAACCCCTCTGACCAGCCCCTCGGGAGATCAGATATGTCCCTGTCCTCATGCTTCGAGACGCGTCGCAGCGCGCTCGCGTTTGTCGAAAACCATGATCCGGCTTGGGTTCGTTCGGCCACGCGCCGATGCGCCACCCCTCGCGCAGCAGCGGTGCGCAATGGCAAGCCCGATCCCGTGCGCCGCGCCGGTGACGATCGCGACGGGAGCTTTCGGTGAAGCAGGCATGATCCTCCTCTCTGTTACCGAAACGTCGGCCTGGCCGGCTAAGGCAGGTT
>Ga0185299_10000334_pt1 | contig 139306 bp, 101 predicted proteins | sample PaiPotPPA55metaG_FD_128002 | JGI IMG/M metagenome (GOLD analysis project Ga0185299, IMG submission 128002) | Iron sulfur acid spring bacterial and archeal communities from Banff, Canada, to study Microbial Dark Matter (Phase II) - Paint Pots PPA... ...
CAACGAACAACGAACAACGAACAACGAACAACGAACAACGAACAACGAACAACGAACAACGAACAACGAACAACGAACAACGAACAACGAACAACGAACAACGAACAACGAACAACGAACAACGAACGATGATAACTTTCGAAAAACCCACCACCCTGATCCCCGCTATCGCACAGGACGCCGACACGGGCGAGGTTCTCATGCTCGCCTGGATGAACCGTGAGGCCTACGAGGAAACGCTGCGAACCGGCCGGGCCTGCTATTTCAGTCGCAGCCGCAATAAACTTTGGCGCAAAGGAGAGGAGAGCGGGCACGTCCAAGAGGTACAAGGCGTCTTCCTCGATTGCGATGCTGACACGATTTTGCTGAAGGTCAAGCAGATCGGTGGAGCGGCTTGTCATGAGGGCTACAAAAGCTGTTTTTTCCGCAAGGTTCAAGGTGAGACCCTGCAAGTGATCGGGGAACGAGTTTTTGATCCGAAGCAGGTATACAAGAAATGAGCGATAAGGTCTTGAAACTGGGCATTCCCGCCGGCAGCCTTCAAGAGGCCACGGCCGATCTTTTTCGCAAGGCCGGCTACAAGATCACATATGCCAGCCGCAGCTACTATCCCACCATTGATGATCCGGAGATCCAGTGCACGCTGATCCGCGCTCAGGAAATGCCGCGCTATGTTCAGGACGGGTCGCTTGATTGCGGGCTGACGGGCTACGATTGGATCCTGGAAAACGACGCCAAGGTGGTCGAATTGGCTGAGTTGATGTTCAGCAAGGTCAGCCGGCGGCCTGTGCGCTGGGTGCTGGCCGTTCCGAACGATTCGGCGATTCAAGGCGTAAAGGACTTACAAGGGAAACGAATTGCCACGGAGGTCGTGAGCCTGACCCAGCGCTGGCTGGCGGACCATGGCGTCCAAGCCCAGGTCGAATTCAGCTGGGGAGCGACGGAGGCCAAGCCGCCCAGACTTGCAGATGCGATTGTCGAGGTTACGGAGACCGGAAGTTCGCTGCGCGCCAATAATCTTCGAATTGTCTGCGACCTTCTGCAGAGCACGACACGGTTCATTTGCAATCAGGCCGCTGGCGTCGACCCGTGGAAACGGCAAAAGATGGACGACCTGATTCTCATGCTGCAAGGAGCGATGGCGGCCGAGGGCAAGGTCGGCCTCATGATGAACGTTCGGCAGGCGGACCTGCGCGCCGTGGTCAACATCTTGCCTGCCCTCCAGACGCCAACCATCTCTTCACTGGCCGACTCGGAATGGGTTGCGGTCAACACGATCATCGACGAGAACACCGTTCGCCATATCGTCCCCCAGCTCAAGCAAGCCGGGGCGCGGGGCATAGTGGAGTACCCGCTTAGCAAAATCATTGATTAGATCCTAACCCAGGACCCTGTGGACCAATGTTGTTGGACCACAGGTGTAGTCACTTGGTCCAGCCCGGCGGCGAGGGCGCCCCCCGCGTTACCGATTTCAGGCCCCTTTTCGCTAGCCACTATGACCCTCTACCCTCTGGCTCAGGTGTCGCTGGTCCTGAGGGTCATGACTTGAGCCAGAGGGTGCTCTACAGGGCATCGGTAGCAAGCTTCTGCTAACCCCTGCCCCTACCTTGAGCCAGAGGGTCAAAAAGCCATAGCGTTCAATTGCTTTGCCTCCCGCAAACCGCCGTTAGTCCCTATGAAGACAGCCTCGGAAATCTACTTTGTTACGCAAAGGCAGAGCTGGTATAAATGGAGGGCCTGAAAGAGGGTGCCCCCGAAAGGCACGAATTGACAAGCCGCTTACGGAAGGGCGGCGTCATCGACGGTTAAAGACGCTCAAAGAGGCTCATCGAAGCGGCGCCGCAGGGGTGGGGCTCAACCCAAACAAACCAATTTGAGGCAATGGTTGAGTCCAGAATTTCGGCGATAAAATGCCAAGGCTCTGGCTGCTTATCGGAATCCAAACTTCCACTTCTGCCTCACCGAATTCCGACTTCACCTTTGCGATCGAGGATTTCTGCGGCTTCAAGCGCTCTTCCTTCCGCCTGGACAGTGACCAAAGTGCGACCTTCCTTGATTTGGTGGGCATAGTGAGCTGCCTCGTGCTCGGAAAATCCCAGTTTAATAAAAGGACCCGCGAAGGCGCCGGCCGCCGCGCCGGCCGCTGCCCCGCTGACAATGCCGAGCAATAAGCCGCCTGCTGCTACGGGCCCAATGCCGGGAATAAGAGCGGTGGCTAGGGCGCCGGCAACAGCGCCAATCGTTGAACCGGCCACCGTGCCCGCGACCGCCCCCGTCCTCAGCCTCGTGCTCCAATCGGGCCGTGGGGGAAGGATCCGGTCCGACAAGTTCGCCGGGCCCGGCAATGCCAAGCTTTTCTTCAGAAAAGCCGGCGTGCCGGAGGGAATCCAGCGCTCTTTCCGCCTCGCCCCGTGTCTTGAAAGCCCTTACAACAACCGTACCTGTCGCATTCGCCATGGGAGCCGCCTCCAAAGGGAAACCTCCAGCGGACCGCTGAAAGGAAGAATGATTGCAACAGATTTTGAGCCAGGCCTATCGGGTGCAAGTCCGATGCCAGGATGCTGTAAAGTTCCTATGTTTGCGACGAGTCAATTTCCGAAATGAATCGTGTATTTCCTGCTGGATTGAGTTAAAAAGAGAAATGAGAACCGATTGCTATGTACGCCCAGCCTGCCGTCATCCGGCCATTGCTAATGGCATTGGCCCGCGCCACGATCAGTTTCGGAGAACCGATCAGTGAAACACCGTCAACTTTGGCTTTGCCCTTTGTTTGCTCTCCTTTGTTTTCCCGTCTGGGCATTTGGCGACGAGAAATTCGAATTCAAGGATGGTGATCGCGTTGTCTTAATCGGCAACACGCTCATTGAGCGGGAGCAGCGCTATGGGTACTGGGAAACGGCCATTACGGCCCGTTACCCCGATCGCAATATCACCTTCCGCAATCTCGGCTGGAGCGGCGACACAGTGTTTGGGGATGCGCAGGCCGGGTTTGGGATGGCCGAGGACGGCTTCAAGAGGGGCACGGCTTCGGATGGTTTCAAACATCTGAAGGAGCACGTCTTCGCTCTAAAGCCGACGGTGATCATCGCGGGCTACGGGGGCGTTGAGGCATTCAAAGGAGAGAAAGGGCTGGCGGAGTTCGTCGATCAGTTCAACACACTTCTAGATGCATTGGCTCCCACCAAGGCCCGAATGGTGTTGGTTTCACCAACACCTATGGAAAGGCTCGCTCCCCCATTACCTGACCCTACTGTGCAAAATAAAAACCTTCGCCTCTACGCCGAAGCCATTGGCAAAGTCGCCGAAAAACGCCAATGTTTTTTTGTCGATTTTTACAGTTCATTAAGAATGTACCTAAAAGAAAAACCGTACCTTCAGGAAAAGACGCCTCCGGCCTTGACTGATGAAGGACTTCACTTAACCGGTTACGGCTATTGGGTTTCGACGGTATACTTGGAAGACAGCGTTAATCAAAGCTACTACAGAAAAATTGAACTTGATATGGACGGGAAAGTGCAAGAAAGTCGTGGTGTAAAGCTAGAGCAAATTAAGACTAGCCCCTTACGCTTTAGAGCACTTGATACCCAGCTACCTCGATGTCCATTTCCAACAGATTCTCCAAAGGGATCATCCGCTTATCTTAATGAGCGGACTGTTACTGTTAATAACCTTGGCGAAGGCACTTACGTGCTTAATGTTGATGGAATACAAATCGCAAAGGCACACTGCGGGTCGAGTCTAAAATGGGAGGTAGACTTGATTCGTAGCCCCGAATTCGACCAAGTCGAAAAGCTTCGCCAAACCATCATCGAAAAAAACCGCCTCTATTTCCATCGCTGGCGGCCGCAGAATGATACTTATCTCTTCGGTTTCCGCAAACAGGAGCAAGGCCAAAACGCTCGCGAGATTCCTCAGTTTGATCCGCTCATCGAGGAAAAGGAAAAGGAAATCGCCAAGCTGCGCGTTCCCGTGCCGCACACCTATGAGCTAGTCCCTTCCAAGTAAGGCAGTAACGATTCAGAGCCGCGACCGTCAGGGAGCGGTTGTCAAATCGCTCCCTGACGGTCGCGGCTCTTTATTTCAGTTTGCAGGTCCACCATGAAAAAGGCACTTGTCCTCGGCATTACCTTATTCATCCTCCTGCCGTTAGCCGCGCCGCTGCGGGCCCAACGGGATGCCCCGAAGGACCTCGATCCGGACCCCGAGATCGAGCGAAAGACCTTCAAAGTTGCCGATGGCTTCGAGGTCAGTCTGTGGGCCGCTGATCCGCTATTAGCCAAGCCGATTCAGATCAACTTTGACGCGGGCGGCCGGCTTTGGGTGGCCTCGAGCCAGTCTTATCCCCAGATCAAGCCGGGGCAGAAGCAAAACGACAAGATCATCATTCTCGAAGACACCGATGGCATGGGACGGGCCAACAAAACGACTGTCTTCGCCGATGGCCTGCTCATTCCGACCGGCGTCGAGCCAGGCGACGGCGGAGCGTATGTTGCCGACAGCACGGACCTATTGCACTTGTCCGAGCCCGACAAAGAAGGAAAGGCGACTAAGCGGCGCGTTCTACTTTCCGGATTCGGGACCGAGGACACCCATCACATCATTCACACATTCCGCTGGGGTCCAGATGGCATGCTGTATTTCAACCAATCGGTCTACATCCATAGCCATATCGAAACGCCCTATGGCGTGCGGCGGCTAGGCGGCGGCGGCATTTGGCAGTTTCGACCAGAAACTCGGCAACTGGAAATCTTCGCACGCGGCTGGTGGAATGCCTGGGGCCATGAATTCGACCGCTGGGGTCAGTCATTTGTCACCGACGGCGCCGGTTCGGAAGGCATCAATTACGTCGTACCCGGCGCATCCTATGCGGCGACGCCGGGTGTGGCCCGTATGCTGCAGGGTCTCAATCCCGGCAGCCCGAAGTATTGCGGCCAGGCCATCGTCAGCGGCCGGCATATGCCTGACGACTGGCAAGTCAACATCATTACCAATGATTTCCGGGCTCATCGGGTTTGCCGGTTTGTTTTGAAGGAAGACGGCTCCGCATACACGGCCATGGAAAAAACCGAACTGATCAAGTCCGATCATCCCGCTTTTCGTCCCATCGACGTGAAGGTGGGTCCGGACGGCGCCATTTATATTGCCGATTGGTACAACCCGATCATACAGCATGGCGAGGTCGATTTCCGCGATCCACGCCGTGACCACACGCACGGCCGTATTTGGCGCGTCACAGCCAAGGGCCGACCGTTAGTTAAGCGTCCCCAACTCGTAGATGCTTCCACCTCGGACCTGCTGGACTCTTTGAAGTCGCCTGAGACCTGGACTCGGCTCTTCGCGAAGCGAGTCCTGAAAGAGCGCGGCGCTAAAAAGGTTGGCCCTGAATTAGCCAAATGGGTCAGAAGCGTCGATCGGAAAGATCCCGATTTCGAACATCACCTGCTGGAAGGACTCTGGACTTATCAGTCACTCGATATCGTTGAACCAGATTTGTTGAAGGCGTTGTTGCTCGCCAAGGATCATCATGCTCGCGCGGCCGCGGTCCGGGTTTTGCGTTATTGGCACGATCGCGTGGAACAGCCGCTAGATCTTCTGGCGCGCGCGGTCAACGATGAACATCCACAGGTCCGGCTGGAAGCGGTGCGTGGACTAGCGCGGCTTCAATCTTCCCAGGCCGCTGTGCTTGCGTTGCAGGCCCTTGATCGGCCGATGGACAAGTTCCTGGATTATGCTTTGTGGCTCACCCTTCGCGATCTCCAGGCGGCCTGGCTCCCGGCCTTCCAAAAAGGAGAGATTGATTTTGGCAAGAATATCAGGCGCCTAACGTTCGCGCTGCAGGCTATCGGCTCACCGGCCGCGGTCCAGCCCCTCGTTGACCTCTACAACCTGGGCAAGTTGCCGCCGGAAAGCGATCACGCGGTTTTGAAGCTTATTGCCGACCTCGGCAGCCCTCAGCACCTGGAGTTTATCTTTACTCTGGCCCTCAAGGAAACAACTTCCCCGGACCGCCAGATCTTTCTCTTGGAGAATTTGTGCCAAAGCGATTTCACCAGGAAGGTTCGCCCCTCCGGCGATTTAGGCCGCCTCACCACGTTACTCCGGTCTGAAAGTGAACCTGTTCGGTGTGCCGCCGTTCGCCTCGCGGGATTGTGGCAAATGGAACCGCTTCGAGCCGACGTGCTGGCTTTGGCAAAAGGCAAAGACACTCCTGAGGTCATGCGCCGGACCGCGTTCGATGCTTTAGTTCATTTGGGCGGCGAGCCAAGCCGCATTGCTTTGGTCACTTTGGCCCAAGACAAGGAGCCCTTGACAACTCGGCGCTTGGCGGTCCGATCGCTGGCCGCGCTCGACGTCAAGGAGGCCGCTCAGTTGGCTGCGGGCCTTCTGGCAACCGCGCCTGCGGACTTGTATCCAAGCGAGATTCTTTCCGCGTTTCTGGAGCAAAAGCATGGGGCGGAGGAACTTGCCGCGGCCTTGGGGAATAGCAAGATCCCCGAAGACTTGGCCAAGATCGGCATACGAGCGTTGCGGGCTTCCGGGCGAAACGTAGAAGTGTTGGCAAATGCCCTTACTAAAGCCGGGGGTTTAACCGGAAAGGCGCGGACTCTAAACTCTGAAGAAATGAAACAATTGGTCGCCGACGTGACAAGTCAAGGGAATGCCGCCAAGGGCGAGGCGATCTACCGCCGGCCGGAACTAACTTGTCTCAAGTGCCATGGTATCGGCGGCGCCGGCGGACAGGTGGGCCCCGATCTTTCGAGCATCGGCGGCAGCGCCCAAATCGATTACCTGATTGATTCCCTGCTCGATCCCAATAAGGCGATCAAGGAAAACTATAACACGCTGGTCGTGACCACGATTAGGGGCAAGGTGTTTACCGGAATAAAAGTCAAGGAGACCAGCACCGACCTCGTTTTGCGCGACGCTGATAGCAAGGAGACGGCCATCCCGATTCAGGACATTGAGGAGAAAATCAACGGCAACTCCCTAATGCCAAACGGCTTGACCGATAACCTGACCCGCGCGGAATTGATCGACTTGGTACGCTTCCTCTCGGAATTGGGGAGGACGCCTACCTATCAGATCAGCAAGGCAAGGCTGGCACGGCGCTGGGAGGTTCTGAATAACACCGCCGAGGCGCGCCGGCAGATCGAACAAGGAGGGCTGGCCAGTGCGGCAAAGCCTGCTCCCTGGCAAAGTTGGTCCGCGGCCCACAGCACGGTCGCGGGCGTATTGCCCATGATCGACGTTCCTCGCTTGGAGCTTTCCAAGCCAAATAAATCGGTTGGATTGGTTCGCTGCCAAATCGAGGTGACCAAGCCTGGCAAGGCGAAGCTTTTGCTAGGTTCAATTGACGGAATTGCGCTCTGGCTCGACGGCGTTAAGCAGGAGGTTAAGCCGGAGATTCTCCTCGATTTTTCCAAACCCGCCATTTACACGTTCACGATTTCCGTCGATCTGGATAAGAGACGGGATCCCCTGCGCTGGGAACTTGAAGAAGGAAATGACCCTGCGGCACAGCTAAGCTTCGTGAGCGGCCGATAGTGATGCCAGCCCTTCAGTCGCCCATCAGTTCAACTTGTTTTGCGTCCTGATGGGCCTCCATTCCTTCCATTTCGCGATCCCTCGCATTTAACAAGAACACCAAGGTTCATCTTCTTGCGCAGATTTCGGCATCGATCTTGCACTGCTTGCGCAGGTGTATTCCTGGGTGTGTCGCTATAATTTGTCATTTCATGCAAAATCGGCAGAATAGTTCCATGAAGAATTACCCATAATGCTCAATCTTCCTATAATGCTCATATCGATGAGTTGTGACAATAACCTTCCTGTGTGACGAGAACAGACCACTCCAACTGCCCCACCCTCTCAGTTGATCCCGCTCAGGACGACCGGATTTGACGCCAATTGGATGGCCCAATACCCAGTTAGCTCTAGGAGAATTGGCTTGCGCCTAGTCATCCCCACAATCGGCTCGCGCGGCGACGTTCAACCTTACATAGCTCTTGGTTTGGGCCTTCAGGCAGCCGGCCACGATGTTTGCCTGGCGACCCATTCTGATTTCGAACCGCTAATTCGCCGTCGAGGGCTGGACTTCCAGATTATTGCCGAAGACGGACGAGCGCTTCAATCTAGTCCAATTGGCAACAATATGTTGCAAGCTGGCAACAATCCCTTCGCCTTCATGCGGGAATTTATCCGCCTGCGGGGCCCACTGATTCCGGATTTAATGTCGAATTGCCTTGAGGCCTGCCGGGATGCCGATGTGATCCTGCTGTCGCCGACTCTCTTCATGGTAGGCTATTGCGTCGCCGAGAAATTGAACGTGCCCGTCTGCTGCACGCATTTGCAGCCAATGACCATGAGCCGGGACTTGCCTAATTGCTTATTCCCCGACGCTCCGCGTTGGTTGCCCTTGAGCGGCCTTTACAATCGCCTGACGCACGCCTTGGGGGGCGAGTATCTATGGCAGCTGTGCCGAAAGAGCATCAACGAAGCCCGCGATCAAATTCTAGGATTGCCGCCCATACGGTTCTTGGGACCTCCGTATCGATTCTTCACGCAGACGCCGGCCCTTCATGGCTATAGCCACTACGTCGTGCCCCACCCGTCCGATTGGGGCGCCAATCATCGAGTGACGGGTTACTGGTTTTTGGATGAGCCGATGGAATGGCAGCCGCCAGACGATTTGCTCAACTTTCTGGATTCCGGTCCGCCTCCGGTTTATGTGGGCTTTGGAAGCATGCACAATGAGGATCCGGAAGCCGCCACGCACCTGATTGTCGAAGCCTTGCAACTAACGGGACAACGAGGGATTTTGCTGACCGGCTGGGGCGGTCTAAAAAAAGTGGCCGGCGCGGAAGACTGTTTCGTGGTAGACGCCGTGCCCCACGATTGGCTGTTCCCGCAAATGGCGGCCGTGGTCCACCACGGCGGCGCCGGCACGACCGCCGCCAGTTTTCGCGCCGGAGTGCCCTCCGTCGTCGTACCGTTCATGAGCGATCAGCCTTTCTGGGCCAAACGGTCTCACCAGCTTGGTGTTGCCCCGCCGCCTCTTCCCCGCAAGCAACTCACGGTGCACGGTCTTGCTCGCTCCATCAATCAAGCCGTCAACGACACCCGTTTACAGAAAAAGGCCGCCGCTCTGGGAAGCCGCATTCGCGCGGAATCGGGTGTGCGCCGGGCCGTGGATTTCTTCCACGAATTCTGGCCGGCCCCGATGCCGAAGTTTGCGCGTGGCATAGCCTCCGCGACGATTGCCTGAGGGAGAGTACAAAAGGCATTAACTTGAAACCGGCGCGCGGGGAGTGTGAGCCGCTTGATGACTCGGTGAATTTAGGGGGTTCACGCCCCCGCTTGCCAGGTCGGATTGGATCTCCAGTTCGCGCTGATGGACTGGGCAAAGCCTACCGTTTACTCCGCTTCAGGCGGTGTGTGATCCTATCGAAACAATCGGCCTAAGCCGAAAAACTCTTATCAATAGCCCTTTATTGGGACGAACCCAGAGTAGCGAAAACTGCGGACTCGCCCTGGTTCCGCTATTCGCGGATTGGAATGCACGCCGAATCAAGGATCTTACCTCGTGACGACTGGCGCCGCGCTGCATTGGGAAAGAGTCCCCGGGAGCATGGACGCATGGGAAAGAATTCAAGCGTGACCAGGGCTATTGCTCAAACCGGATTCTGGCAAGCGCTTTTGACGGCCACCATGTGTCTGGCCGGCTGTCAGACCCCGACCATGCCTTCCATGACGCACGTACCACCCGAATGGCGCGATCAGCACCCCTGGGGCCCCAAGGCCAATGGCCTGCGTGAACAGGGCCTCCTCCAGGTGTGCCCCGATTCGCCTGAATTCGTGGCCTGGAGGGAATTCGGCAAGGAGCATATTCAGGACGGCGATATCATCTTGCGCCGCGGCTTGGCGGTGGGGATCAAAGACAAAATCACCAATCATATTTTGGTCACGGCTACTGATAGTGCTTTTTCCCACGACGCCATTGCCCACTGGAAAGACGGCAAGATCTGGGTTTATGATGCGGAGCTGGAGGGTATTCGGCACATGCCGTTTGAAGTCTGGATACTGGACGTGGTGCCGCACAGGCTTGCCATTTACCGTCCACGGGCTGAATTTCAGCGGTGCGTACCCCAGGCTATCGCCTATTGCCATGAAAAATATCTTGAAGAAGTCCCATTCGACAAAGACTTGGGGCTTGGCGATGACAAGCTCTACTGCACCGAGTTAATTGAAAAGGCATATCGGTCGGCTGGAATGGTGATTTCGGATCCGGTGCCGTTGCGCTGCCAACCTCAATATCATCGCTACGCTATCCTCGGCCCGCTGGGTGAGCGAGTCACGGGGCTTCGCCGGGACATGCCGATATTCTCCGTGGGCAATCAACACCACGGTTTGTTATCCTCGCCAAATCTGGAATTAGTCTTCATCGATCCACAAGCTGATCCAAAACGCCGCCACAAAGCACCGACGTGTGATCCGGCGCCCTTTCCCTGAAAACAATTCTCGGCAGATCGACGTGGCGAAGAAATGCCCCAAGCTCAGCGCCGGATCATTCGATCCAAACGCCTCGTCTCTGTTCCGGCCCTGGCTAGCGGCGAGCCTTGTTGAGCAGATATCGGACCGGCATGGGATTGCCGCGAAGCAACTGCATTAACTTGCCTTCAACCATTTCAGCCGGTGTCAGATCGCCACGGATATCGGCCTCTAGCGATTCATCTTCGAAGAACGGCGCCTCGGGGCCGCCTAGCAATCGCTCGACGGTTGACTTTCGGGTTGAATAGGCGTGATTATGGGCGGCACTGAGGCGAAAGCGCGAATTGGGAAACTCATGAAAATTGGCGGTTCTGGAACTGAGGGTTGCGTCATTCATTTAGCGCTCCTTAACAAGACATAGTAACCTCAGTGCGTGTCTGGAGGCGAGTCAGCCCGGTGCAAAGAGTGTGCCAATGCGCTTAGTATATGAAACTTGCTTGCGAGTTTCATCAGTGGTTGGCTCAACCTAGGCGATACCCTCGGACCCTGTAGCTCAGTTGGCGCTGGTCTAGAGGGTCGTCACTTGAGCCATAGGGTCAAAGTGGTTGTCCGCAGTGTCCACCTGTAACGGCGTGAGGTCTTCTGACATCCAACGCCCACGAATAGGCTTAATGGCCAAGAATTTGGGCCTTTGGGACCAACTGCTGCCAGACCAACCCTCTAGGCAAAAGGCCGATCCGGAGGGTCCAGCGCCGTTTTTGCGTCGGATTCCCACTACACCTGCAGCAGTCGGTTCCTTGCGAAAAACAAACAAGGCCACTCAAGAAGTGCTAAGCAAGAAATGTTTTGATTGGGCAGGGAGAGACAATCGCACTAGGACCGCTAGCGATAAGGGTTCTCGCCGGTGCGCATGAACGTTCCCAAAGCGTGTCCGGGAAAACCCACTTGAGGCAATTAAGAAGCCTGACGGCTCGCCGAACCGACGGCCACCGGATCGGTGTGGATTGATTGTATCGGACGAAAACCGATTCGGTCTAGTCCTCGTTGAACGCAAGGCACTTCGTGAAACGCTATCCGAACCCGATCCGCCATCAGGAAGTTGTCGAGGGCCAGCACAACCGAACCCGCGTCGATGCCAACTATATCTTGGCTCACCCAAATAGGCGAAAGGTTGAGGTTGCTGTAGCCATAGCGCCCTCGGACAGGTGAATCTCTGAACCCATCGGCACGGCGCAGGTTTTCCATGACCGCTTCAGGGTCATGAGTAATCGAGGCCAGGGTCGCTGTTAGATGAGCCGTTCCGTCAATCGGACCCGAAGGAGCATAACAGCGATAGCAATCGATGTCGCCCGAGCTTCCGGGCCCATCACCGGCCGATAAACCCCAGTGAAACATGTACGTTTGAAATTGGGAGGCCTTATCGCGACAGAATTGGCGATTTGCCCGTGTCGCCATGGTGGCCTCCTGCCACAAGTCAACCTCTCCCGGCATCTTCCAGCGGCGTAGATCCAGCAAATCAAGCCCGTACTGAAACACGAATAATCCCAAGTCGGCACTGCAAAATGACGTGCCGGCCACGGTGCCGACAAAAGGCTGCAACCGTTTCCAGGCCTGGTCGGACAGGGACCGGCCCACTGGGGCGCCCGCTCCGAGGACGTACATGAAGATGGTTTCGCCATTGAGCCGATCCCACGAACAGCCGAGGAATTGCCCTCTCGGCCCTTTGCCATGGCGAAGCAATTCGCGGTGATTTGGCTCGTCCGGCGCCGTCCAGTAATGCCAGTTCACGCGAGTGTAGAGTTTGTCCGCGAGCGCTCTGAGATTTTCATCTTCGAGAAGGACAGCCGCGGTTAAGGCCCCTGCCAGCAACCACGCTGAGTCAATCGTGCTCAACGAATCGTAGCCATGAACTGCCTGGGAGACGGCGTCCACGAAATGAGGCATGATGCCCTCTTCGTGGGCTAGTCGGTCTAACGCCGTTTGCAATCCAATTTGAATTCTCTCGACCGCGGACGATCGGCTGATAAGGTGATGAGGAGCGGAAGCGGCCAAGGCCAAGGCGATGAAGCCCATTCCAGTCGTGGCGGTGCTGCACAATCCATAAGCCCGCAGATGGCCATGATTGCGTTGACGGTCCAACATGAGACCGTTCGACATTTGATTGTCGAGGAAGTATTGCAGAGCGAGTCGGTGCAAGCATTCCAAGTACGTTCGGTCCGCCGCCGAGAGACCGTGGGGGGAATGAAAAGGTGGAACAGCCCCGGCAGGAGGGTGAGCGATCGACGGTTTCTTCGTGGCGAAGACCCGTGAATCGCGAGAAATTGGAATTAGGGAATTCGTCCCCGCAGGAAGTTTCATTTGAAAAAATCGCACACCTTTGTGCCAAGGCGGGCACAAGCGCCACAACGATGTGGTCACCTCCTCTGTCCCATAAGTCAATGTAGCATAGGACAGGGGGCCAGGTTAATCCCGAAACAATTTGGTACAGAAAGCGATAGCAACTCCCGATGCTTAGAGAGGTTCGGGAAAGACCATAACATCGTAATTGATAGCTTGGCACTTCGTTTGCCAAGTAAATTGGCGACGGTTCCTCTATTTAGGCAAGGAAGGCAATTGGGCGCGCCGAGTGGTCGCGTCCTGATGGGCGTTCCTATAACATAGGCGGACGTAGACGTCGCCGCCCTATGACCAAGCTTTGCCCGATTTTGTAAGAAGTGTGCATGCATCATGAGTACCGTGCTCTCGTCGTCCCGAACATCGCTGACACTTGCCGACCCTTTCATTGGCCTTCTTGGATCGGCTCTCATTCGCGCGGAACTTTATGGTCTAGAACACTTGGAGGCCCATGCCCGCGATCTAGCTGCTTTTTCTCCCGTCGGCTGGAAACGCGCCTATCCGTCGCTGTTGCAAAGGTTCAAGCAAAACAGCCGAATACTCGTCCGCTCCTACCGGCGAATTGCGGATGCTAGCGCGCAGAATCAGGAATTAACGCCGGATGCCGAGTGGCTCCTCGACAATTTCTATGTCATTGAGGAATTGCTTCGTGAGGTTCGACAGGATTTACCCCGAGGGTTCTACCGCGAACTACCCAAACTCGCGTCAGGTCCACTTGCCGGCTTTCCGCGTATTTACGCCTTGGCGCTCTCACTGGTCGCGCACACTGACAGCAATTTAGATGAAAGGTACATTACGCGGTTCGTTCAGGCTTACCAAACGGTCGCTCCACTGACAATCGGAGAGCTGTGGGCAGTGCCCACAATGTTTCGGTTGGTCCTCTTAGAAAACCTGCGCCGGTTGGCCGAAGAGATGCTGAACGCCTGGGACGAGCGCGCGCGCGCGGAGCGCTGGGCGGCGGAGAATGCCAAGTCGGAAAAACAACGCCTTCCGCCAATTGGAGGCGACGCGAGTGAACGTTTAGACGACCGCTTCGTAACGGGCCTGTTGCCTTTGCTGCGCGACCCAAACTCCGCCCTGGCCTCGATGGCCGGTTGGCTGGAAGATCACTTGAGCTACCACGGCACCAACACCACGGAGATCCTTCGGCGCGAACATCAACGCCAGGCCGCCAATCAAGTATCGATCGGCAATTGCGTCACCAGTTTGCGGCTTTTGTCCGCCCTCGACTGGAATACCTTCTTTGAGAACACCAGTCTTGTCGAAAAAGCGTTGCGCCGTGATCCGGCCGGCATCTATGCCCGCCAAGACTTTGCCACAAGAGACCATTATCGCCGAAACTTGGAAAGGCTGGCCCGCGGGAGCCAGCGCTCCGAATTGGAGGTCGCGGATCAAATCCATGCGCTGGCGCAGGAGGGTCCGATAAACGATGTCCGACGGCGGCACGTTGGCTATTACATCGTTGACAAGGGCCAAAAAAAACTTCAGGAACGGATCTCTTACGTTCCGCGCGTTCCTGATTGGTTTAGAGCCTTCTTACTCGGACATCCAAATAGCTTCTACTTTGGGTGCCTCGCCACCCTGGTCGCCGGATCCGTGATTGCCATTGTGGCTGCGGCAGGCTGGTCCGGGATCAGCGTTCTTGTCGCTTTGGCGGTCCTTGTCCCGGTCAGCGAGGCGGCAATCGCCTTGACCAACTTTTTGGTGACTCAAATCATACCGCCTCGTGTGCTGGCCAAGCTCAATTTTAAACAAGGAATCCCCGGAGATTGTTCGACGTGTGTTGTGGTGCCCAGCTTATTGACAAGCGCCCAAGGTGTGACTCTGCTGGTTGAACACCTGGAACTGCACTATCTGACGAATTCAGATCCCAACCTTCGCTTCGCCTTGATAACGGATTTTGCGGACGCACCGGCCAAGAATCAACCTGAAGACGAGGATTTGCTGCGCCTGGCCATCGATCAGATTCAGGCTCTCAATTCCCGTTATCCCGACGGTGGGGCGGACCGGTTTTGTGTTTTCCATAGGGAACGACAGTGGAACGCCGTGCAAGGTTGCTGGATGGGCTGGGAGCGAAAACGCGGTAAGCTCATCGAATTCAACCGGTTGCTGCGCGGCGCCAAGAATACCAGCTTTAAGTGGACCAGCGTCGATCCCGCCCTGTTGAGAAACACCCGATATATTCTCACGCTTGATGCCGACACGCGGTTGCCACGAGAAGCCGCGCAGCGGCTGGTCGCCACCCTGGCCCATCCCCTGAATCAGCCGCGTTTCGACACTGCAAGTAGACGTGTTGCCGAGGGCTATAGCATCTTGCAACCGCGAGTGAATTTCACTTTATCGTCCGCATTGCGATCCCTGTTTGCTCGGATCTTTTCCTCATCAAAGGGCATCGATCCTTATTCCGTGGCCGTCTCGGATGTCTATCAAGATCTATTCGGCGCCGGCAGTTACACAGGCAAAGGGCTCTACGATATCGATGCTTTCCAGGAGGCGGTGGGGCAGACGTTTCCCGACAATCATATTCTCAGCCATGATCTCATCGAATGTAATTTTGCCCGCTGCGGTTTAGTGACGGACATCGAGGTGATGGACGACTTCCCGCCGCGGTATCACACTTACGCCCGCCGCGAACATCGTTGGGCGCGCGGCGATTGGCAACTGCTGCCCTGGTTGTTTCCCACGGCGCCTGCGCCCGGTCAGCAGCACGCGGAACAATCCGTGCGCAGGCCGAACCCGCTTCCCCTCCTGGAACGTTGGAAGGTCTTCGATAACCTCCGGCGCACCCTTGTCCCGCCCTCGATCATCGTTCTGCTGTTGTTAGGTTGGACGATTTTACCGGGTTCCGCCTGGTGGTGGTCAGGCGCCGCTCTGTTCGTTCTTTCGCTGCCGCTCTTTTTTCTATTGCTAGGCAACCTAATTCAATGCTTCCGGAGTCTCTCGATCATTCCGCTTGTCTCGGCCTTGCGCGAAGACGCCCTGCCAACAGCATGTCAGATCGCCTTGACGGTCACTTTTCTTGCTGACCAGGCCTGCTTGCTTGCTGATGCGATCGGGCGAACGCTTTATCGGGTCTTTATTAGTCGGCGCCGGTTGCTGGAGTGGGAAACCGCTGCCTCGACCGAAATGCGAATGGGAACGGACCTCATCAATTTCTTACGGAATATGTGGCCCGCGGTTGTGACCTCCATCGTTTTCACAGGAATTGTTTTCTTTTCAAATCGCGACGGCTTGGTTGCTGCCATACTTATCACAATTCTGTGGTTTTTTTCACCGTTGATAGCTTATGTTGTCAGCCTGCCGCGTGAAGAGCCGAAACCCGAACTCACGGCGGCTGACCGGAGAATGTTGCGCCGAATTGCCCGAAAGACCTGGAATTTCTTCGAAACCTTTGTCGGCGATGAGGATCACTGGTTGCCTCCCGACAATTATCAAGAAGATCCCAAGAACGTTGTGGCACATCGGACCTCGCCCACCAATAAAGGCCTTCTGCTTTTGTCCACGTTGGCCGCGCATGACCTTGGCTATCTCAGTTTGAATGATCTCCTACAGCGGCTCGAAAAAACGTTTGAGACCCTGGAGAAACTGGACCGCTATCACGGGCATTTTCACAACTGGTACGACACGCATACGCTGAAATCCCTTCCCCCCGGGTATATTTCAACCGTGGACAGCGGCAATCTGTTGGCATGCTTGATGACCCTCAAGCAAGGCTTGGAGAACAAGACCAAAGAAGTCATCCCGAACCCGGCCCTAAGGGAGGCTTTGATTGATGTGGCGGACCTGGTACGGGAGGCGATTCGTGAGGTCGAGCCGCCAACGGAGCCGGAGCCTCTGGAGGTCTTTCAAAAGCTGGATGTCGATGTACAAGAAATCTGCCGAATGTTGGAACTTAGCCCAGGGGATTTCTTGGCCTACCACGATTGGCTCCGCCAAATTGAAAGAGTATCTAGCGATCTCCCCCAACGAGCTCGAGACCTGGGCCAGGTTATCAACGAATGGCCCGAGGACATCGTGCTATGGACGACTCGCTTGCTAGCGCAGGTCAGGGGGCATCTAAAAGACATTGAGCAAACGCTACCCTGGTTGGGCTGGGTCCGGATTAATGCAGCCGGAATATCCCTGGGACCCGATCATACGTCTCGTTGGCATGAAATTCGGGCCGAACTCGTTGAACCGGTTACCTTAGTGGAGTTGGATAAACGGCGAGAGACGCTTCAAGTCGATCTTGCCGCTCTTGAACCGCATTTTTTCGAGACGTCAAAAGGAGCAGTTAAGGAACTCCTGGCACTTCTTAAAGAGGCGGATACCACGGGGTCCTTGACCCGGATTGACAACCTGGCTAGTCGATGCGCCTCGCTAACCGAAGGGATGGATTTCCGATTTCTTTACAATCAAGACCGCCATCTATTCTCGATCGGCTACAACCTCAGCCAAAACCGCCTCGATAATGCTCACTATGATTTGCTCGCTTCCGAAGCATGTCTCGCCAGCTATCTGGCCATCGCACGCGGCGATGCTCCGGTCAAGCATTGGTTCCAATTAGGCCGACTGTTTTCGCGCAATCTAGGGCACACGGTTCTGTTGTCCTGGGGCGGAACCATGTTCGAGTATCTCATGCCCAGACTAATGCTTCGCTCCTATCCCGGAACGATTTTGAGCGTCAGTTGTCAAGCGGCCGTGGACGGTCAAATTCAATATGGGAAGCAAAAGCGGATCCCTTGGGGCATTTCGGAATCGGCGTTCAACTTCTTGGACGGCAACCTCGATTACCAATACCGATCCTTTGGCGTACCTGGATTGGGACTCAAACGCGGTCTGGGATCGGACCTGGTGATCGCACCTTATGCCACTGCCTTGGCTCTAGCCATTGAGCCCCGCGCCTCCGTCGCCAACTTGCAGGCCCTTGAACAGGAAGGCGCCGTCGATGTCCATGGCCTGTATGAGGCGCTCGATTATACGAAAGAGCGCCTTCTCAAAGGTCAACGGGTGCAAGTCGTCAAGTCGCACATGGCCCACCACCAGGGAATGTGCTTGGTGGCCATGGCCAATTGTCTCTGCGATGACATCATGCCTCGGCGCTTTCATAGCGACCCCGTGGTTCGCTCGGCTGACCTCTTGTTGGAAGAACGCGTTCCCATGCACGGGGTTATTCGTCAGCCGCTCGAACGCGAACAAGGACCCAGCCAGATCGTGTCCGTACGGCCCAAACAATTAAGCCGGCGTCTAACCACGGCCGCCACGCCCACGCCGCGAACGCACTTGCTTTCCAACGGCAGGTATTCGGTCATGGTGACCAACGCCGGCTCCGGCTACAGCACTTGTGACGGTCTTGATGTGACGCGCTGGCGCGAAGATCCGACTCGCGATTGCTGGGGCCAGTTTTGTTACTTGCGCGATATGCATACCGGTCTCACCTGGTCCGCCGGCCATCAACCAATTGGGCGGTCGCCTAGCAACTATGAAGTCGTTTACTTCGCCGACAAGGCGGATATCCGCCGTCGCGACACGGGAATCGAAACCCATTTGGAAATCACGGTTTCGCCGGAAAATAACATCGAGGTTCGGCAGCTCACGCTGACCAATCTGACGCGTCGGCGCACGGATTTGGAGATAACGAGCTATGCCGAGGTCGTATTGAATCCCCGTGGGAGCGACCTGGCCCACCCGGTATTTGGCAACATTTTCCTGGAAACGGAATGGCTTCCAGGTTCATCCGCTCTCTTGTGCCGGCGGCGGCCGCGGTCGGAAGACCAGAAGCCGGTTTGGGGTCTGCATGTCTTGGCTCTAGACGGCGTCTCGCTTGGCGGACCGCAATATGAGACGGACCGAGCCCGCTTCCTTGGTCGGAATCGGTCGCCGGCCAATCCACAAGCCCTGGATCGATACGCAGGCCTGTCAGGCAAAACCGGACCTGTTCTGGACCCAGTTTTCAGCATCCGTCAGCGCATTCGTCTCGAGCCCGGAACGACCGCTCGGCTGGCCTTTTCCACGGGCCTGGTCCATTCAAGGGAGGATGCGCTGACCCTGGCGGACCGGTTTAATGATATTCACGCTGCCGCTCGCACATTTGAGTTGGCTTGGGCCCACGCCCAGGTGGAATTGCGCCACCTGCAAATGTCGCCCGAAGACCTGCATTTATTCCAACGGCTGGCCGCTCACCTCCTATTTGCGAATGCCGCCTTACGAGCTCCCGCCGCCCAAATCCTGGCCAACCGGCAAGGACAAACGTCCCTATGGCGGCACGGCATCTCCGGGGACCGGCCCATTGCCATCGTTCGCATTGCTGAAATCGAACAGTTGCCACTGGTTCGGCAGACATTGATTGCGCACACCTACTGGAAGCTCAAGGGACTCGATGTCGACTTGATTATCCTGAACGATCATCCGACCAGCTACTATGAGGAATTGCACGAGCAACTGCAAAACCTAACCATGGCCAGCGACGCGCATCGTTGGCTGGATAAACCAGGTGGCGTCTTTTTGCGGAAGGCGGCCCAGATTTCCGATGAAGACCGAGTGCTACTACTGGCGGCCGCGCGAGTGGTGCTGGTAGGAGAGCGCGGTTCGCTTGCCAATCAATTGGATACGCTGGAGCGGGCGATTGCTTTGCCATCACTCTTGCATCCCCGCAGGCGTCCGCCGGATACTACGGCAGAAACGTCCACGGCTTCCGGTAGGGAACTCAAACTTCCGGAGTTGGAGTTCCGGAACGGCTTGGGCGGGTTCACCAAGGACGGTAAGGAATACATCATCCGTCTGGATCCCAAGGTCGAAGGGCAAACCCCGGCGCCCTGGACGAACGTTATCGCCAATCCGCAGTGTGGATTTCTCGTTTCCGAGAGCGGCTCCACCTATACGTGGATGGGCAATAGCCAGACCAATCGTCTGAGTCCCTGGAATAATGACCCGGTGACCGATCCGCCGGGCGAAGTCATCTACCTCCGAGAGGAAATCACGGGTGAGATCTGGACGCCCACGCCGCTGCCGATTCGTTCGAGCGCGCCAACCGTGGTCCGCCATGGCCAGGGTTATACGGTCTTCGAGCAGATCAGCCATGAAATCCACCATGTGCTTTTGATGTTCGTGCCGCGCCAGGATTCCGTGAAACTGATCCGTCTCAAGCTTCGCAATCTCCAGAATGAGCCACGTTCGTTGTCGGCCACTTTTTATGCGGAATGGGTTCTCGGAGGAGTCCGTGATGTGACGCAAATGCACATCACAACGGAAGTTGACCCGGAAACGGGCGTCTTGTTGGCTCGAAATGCCTTCAATCCCAGCTTTTCCTCGCACGTGGCGTTTGCCGATGTCAACTTGGAACCTAGGACGTTGACTGCCGACCGCACGGAATTTCTCGGCCGCAACGGAGTGTTGAGCAATCCCGCCGCCCTCGGCCGCAAGGATCTTTCCGGGCGTGTTGGCGCGGCGTTGGATCCCTGCGTCGCACTTCAAGCTAAATTCGATTTGCAAGCCGGCGAGGAAAAGGAAATCGTCTTTATGCTCGGACAGGCTGCCACGATGGGAGAAATGCGGCAATTGGTTCGTCGCTATCGAAAGCCGGCCCGCGCCCAGGCCGCCTTGGCGGAAGTTCGGCAGTACTGGGACAACATTTTATCCGTGGTTACCGTCAAGACTCCCAACGCCGCGCTAAACCTGCTCGTCAATCGCTGGCTGCCCTACCAAGTATTGAGTTGCCGGCTCTGGGGCCGGTCCGCTTTCTATCAATCTGGCGGCGCTTATGGTTTCCGCGATCAATTGCAGGATGTCATGGCGCTCGTTTACGGGGCGCCAGAAGAAACCCGAGCGCAGATTCTTCGCGCTTCCGGCCGGCAGTTTTTGGAGGGCGACGTCCAGCACTGGTGGCACCCGCCGGAGGGACGCGGCGTGCGCACGCGTTTTTCCGATGATTTCCTGTGGTTGCCATTCGTGACTTGCCATTATGTCGAGACCACCGGCGATCGCGCGATTCTTGATGAGGCACAGCCCTTCTTGCGAGCGCCCCCTCTTGAGCCAGGCCAGGAAGAGAGCTATGGTCTGCCTCAAGTGACGGAAGAAAAAGGCACGGTTTATGAACACTGCGTCCGGGCATTGAAGAACGGCTTCAAGTTTGGCAGTCATGGCTTGCCGTTGATGGGCACCGGCGACTGGAACGACGGCATGAACCGGGTCGGCTCGGGCGGCAAAGGTGAAAGTGTGTGGGACGCCTGGTTCCAGATTGACTGCCTGAAGAAGTTCGCCCAATTGGCCGAGTCGCGCGGCGACCAGCAGTGGGCTTCGACCTGCAAGGATCAAGTAGAGAAACTGCGTAAAGCCATTGAGGACAACGCCTGGGATGGCCAATGGTACCGGCGCGCCTACTTCGATGATGGAACGCCGCTCGGGTCCGCGGAAAATGATGAATGCCGGATTGACTCGATCGTGCAAAGCTGGGCGGTTATTTCCGGCGTCGCCGACCCCGAGCGCGCTCGCCAGGCCATGAACTCCTTGGAGCAACACCTTGTAAATGACGCGGAGAAGCTGATTCTGCTCTTCACTCCGCCCTTCGACAAAGGCAAATTGAATCCCGGATACATCAAGGGTTATGTTCCGGGCGTGCGCGAGAACGGCGGCCAGTATACCCACGCCGCGACCTGGGCCGTATTGGCGACCACGCTTCTCGGAAAGGGCAAGCGAGCTATCGAATTATTCGACCTTCTCAATCCCATCAATCACGCCCTGACGCCGGATGATACGGCTCGGTATAAGGTCGAGCCCTATGTTGTCGCGGCGGACATTTACAGCCAAACGCCCCATATCGGCCGCGGTGGCTGGACTTGGTACACAGGTTCCGCGGGCTGGCTATTCCGGGTGGCCCTCGAAAATATTCTCGGCTTCCGGCTCGCAGGCAATCGGCTGTCGATTCGACCGTGTATTTCTCCCCAATGGCCTGCCTTTGAGGTGGCTTACCGTTATAAGGCTACCACCTATCAAATAGTTGTTGAGAACCCGCATAAACTGGAACAAGGCGATCCCAGAATCTCCGTCGATGGCCAGACCATCAGCGGAGGTACTCTTGACCTAATCGATGATCGAAAACCGCACCAGGTTCGAATCCTCCTGGAAAAAGCCCATTCGTTAGCCGGCTCATGAAGAATCCTCTCGATTACCAGCGTGCCCAACGCCATCTGGGCCGCCGCGATCCCGTCCTCAAGAGGCTCATTCGCAAGGTTGGCCCCTGCACCCTGCGCGTCAACGGGGACCATTTTGTAGTACTTATCAAGTCAATCGTTTCACAACAGCTATCGATAACGGCTGCTGCAACCATTCACGCCCGCCTGGTGGCATCTTTGGCTGGTGAGGCGCTTACACCCGCATCCCTCCTGCTGTTATCCGAGGATGCCCTTGTGAGCGCAGGCTTATCGCGGGCCAAGCGTGTGGCGCTTCGCGATTTGGCAACGAAGGTCCACTCCCAGGAAGTTATTCTGAACGATGCCCAAAGCCTATCGGACGAAGATTTGATCGAGCGGTTAGTCCGGGTCAAAGGCATTGGCCGGTGGACAGCGGAGATGTTTTTGATTTTCTCTTTGGGCCGACTGGATGTGCTGCCGGTTGCCGATCTGGGCTTGAGGGCGGCGGTTCAACAAGAATACGCTCTCAAAGAATTGCCGGATAAGAACCAAATCGAAGAATTGGGCGAACCATGGCGACCCTTTCGCAGCATAGCAACGTGGTATATGTGGCGCAGCCGTGGCTTTTTGCCGGAACTGAAGAAATGAATAAACCACTTCAGGAAAGGGAATTTTTATCCCAAACCGGCTGAAAGATCTCTTCCTTATTGCGCTGACGATGCAAGGCTTCGAGCAGGAGGCGCATAGCCCGGCAATACTCGCGAAACGCGGCGCTCGGGTCACCCTGATTTAGAAGGCTTTGGGCAAATTCCTGCTGCTGCTGAAAGCCGTCCCAATCGACGTCCCACTGTTTTTCGATGGCGTGTTCTTTTACCGATTGAGCGGCCTTGATCAGTTTGTCGAGCAGAGGGCGTTCGATAAGGCACGATGAAGAACGATGGATCTGGGGCGGCGGGTAATCAACATCCTTGGCCCTTCTTTGCTTTTCGCGTTGAAGGTGCACAATCAGGCCCACCAGAGCCGCGACGACCACCCCAGTGGCGATCAAGAACAAGAAGCCGCCGCCGGGGACGTTATAGTAGGTAAGAACCAGAGCTATGGCGGCGAACACGGTGCCCAGGCACATAGCCACGATGGACCAGGGAATGCGCTCGATGAATGAAGAGCGGCGAACGTGGCCAACGTCGCCGCTGCCGACATGGATAATTAAAACCGTAATGTTGTCCGGCCCCCCACGCAGGTTGGCCAGATCGACAAGGAATTGGCATGCCTCGGCGGGAGGCAGAGTGCTGACGATGGCGCCGAGTTCGTGATCGGTCACCTGCCCGCTTAGCCCGTCGCTGCACAAAATGAAGACGTCGCCGTCCTGCACGGGGTGCGGGCCTTCGACATCCACCTGCACCAAGGGCTCCGGACCTAGCGACCGAATGATGACGTTGCTTGGAATGCCCTGGACGCCGTCCGGGTCGACGCGCTGCCGGCGGGCGAATTCCCAAACTAAGCTGTGATCGAAGCTAAGTTGTTCAATCTTACCTTTGCGGACGCGATACGCCCGGCTGTCTCCGACGTGGCCAACCCAGGCGCCTTCGGGCCGAAGAAGGAGTGCCGTGGTGGTTGTCCCCATACCGGCAAATTCGCGATTCTGCTGGCCGCGGGCATGAATGCTGGCGTTGGCTTCAACAAAAGCTTTGCGAAGGGCTTTGGCGGGCCCGTCTTCGACATGTTTGGCGTAGGTGTGGGGGATGATGCCGACCGCAAGCTCGCTGGCGAGTTCGCCGACCGCATGCGCGCCCATGCCGTCGGCCACCAAGAAGACATGACCTCGAGTGCGCCACTGCTCTTCATCGCGAGCCAGCGAGACGGCGTGGTTGTCCTGATTGTGGCTGCGACGGACCCCCACGTCGCTCAGGCTCGCGTGCTCGATTGAATCGAAGCCTGTCACCGGCAGTTTACCCCGGACTTGTCTCGTTCAGCCAATGTCTCATGCTACACCAACTAACCAAGCTTGGGTAGTCATTAGAATAGTCTAATCATCAGCGGATTTCCCCGCCGGGGGAGTGCACTTCTGGATATAGGCGCTCCTACGCGCTGTGCCGCCCTGAATCCACGCGAGAGAGGGCTTCAAGCGTGTTCCGAAAAAGCCAGAGAATCCACGGCCGCCATTCACCTCTAGAACTCGCCTTGACTGATAATGTTCACGCGTATAGTATACATACTCGCTCAGCAGGGATGCGCTTTCGTCTGCCCACCGGCCTTAATAGACTTCTCCGCAAACGGGCATTTTCGCCGGATTTGGTCGGTTTTTTACGCGTCCAATTGCCCTTTCCAAGCCAGTTTGCCTCCACGTTTTCATGCTTTCGTCTCACCTCGTCTCGGTGGAATAGGACCTCATGAGTTGTCGCATAATTCAAAGGGAAACCCGTCAATTGTCTTCCGTTGGTTGGTCTTGCGTCGGCTTATGGGAATAGCTATAGCCTCCGGTCCCTTTGACGTAAAAAGGCGGCTCCGCGCCTGCTTAAGGCATTGCCCGATGTGCGCCTGGTTCGCTCTGCCGGACCACCGAATATGAAACCAGCCTTTCTACTATTGTTGGTGGCTTGGTGCGTCTGCATGGCCGGTGGCTGTGTGGAGCGTCGCTACGTCATCACGACCGAACCGCCGGGCGTCCAGGTTCTTCGTAACGGCCAAGATCTCGGGACCGCGCCGGTCGATGATCATTTCGTGTACTACGGACTCTATCATTTCACGCTCATCAAGGATGGTTACGAGATTCAGCAGATCGACCAGGATATTCCAACCCCCTGGTACGAATATCCGGGCCTTGATTTTGTAAGCGAGAATTTAATTCCGTGGAAAATTCGCGATGTGCGCCGCTTTCATTACAATATGCAGCCCGTACAGAACCCCAACGTTAAAGATGTACTCGGCAAGGCGGAGAAGCTGCAAAACCACGGCAAGAGCTTGGCTCCGTTTGCACCAGATCCGGCAAGGCCCGTAGGTGCCAGTCCGCCGGGTCGGCCGTAAGGATTTGAATTGGGTAATATGCCCTCTTGGCCAATTGGCTTACGCCAAATTTGCCTTCTACTTCCGACCATTTGCCGCCAGTTCCATAGCCATGGCCTTGAGCTTTTGCAAATTCACCTTGCCGCTGCCGAGGATCGGCAGTTCGGGAACCGGGTAAAAATCGCGCTCATCTGGCACCCATAGGTTTGGCAAGCCCCGGTTGCTTAGTTTCTCCGTCAAACATTTGACATCCAGTTTTTCTTGAGATGTAAACAGCACCACGAGCCTTTCGCCTTTTTTCTCGTCAGGCACGCAGGTAACGGCGCAGACCCGGTCGTTCGTGGCCAGGATGCCGTGCAGTTCTTCTTCGATTTTCTCTAGCGGAACCATTTCGCCGCCGATCTTGGCAAAGCGAGACAATCGGCCCGTAATCGTGATAAAGCCATCCTCGTCGATGAAGCCCATGTCGCCGGTAATATACCAGCCGTCGCGAATAGCCTCTTTCGTTAGTTCCTCACTGCCCAAGTAGCCTTTCATGACGTTGGCGCCGTAGATGAGCAGCAAGCCCTCCTCACCGGGCGGCAACGTCTTCAGCGTTTCCGGACCAGCAATGCGAGCGGCGACTCCGGGTAAAGGATGGCCGATCGTCCCGGGCTTGTTGCACACTTGTTTGACGCCATTGATGTCCTTATCGGGAAGGTTGGCCGCCGCGGCGGGGGACAATTCCGTGCACCCATAACCTTCCAGCGGTAGAACGCCGAATTTCTTTTGAAACTCCTGGGCCAAGGTTTGAGGCAGCTTCTCCGCGCCGCACATAAGAATCCGCAGGGAGTCAAAATCTCCAACCTCGCTGCGGCGCAGACAGAAGCGCAGAAACGTCGGCGTAGTTAGGAATATTGTGCATTGATGCTTCCGGCACAGTTCACCGATCTCCTTCGCTTGCCGCGGATCATTGTAATAAACGGCCGAGGCAGCCACTTGAAGCGGGGCCCACAACGTCACGGTATAGCCGAAGCTGTGAAAGAACGGCAGAATGCCCAAGACTCGGTCGCTCGCGCGCAGGTCGATTGCTTGCACCATCGATTCCGCGTTGGCGGCAATGTTGCGGTGAGTCAACATGACCCCTTTCGGTACACCCGTGCTGCCGCTGGAGAAGATAATGGTCGCCAGGCTATCCAGGCTATGATGGCCAAGTCCCAAGACCCAATGTTCGAGGACCCAACCAGGAAGCAACGCCACCGCCAGAAACGCTCGTAACCTCTGGAATTTGGTGACCTGCTTTCGAAAGTCGTCCAGATGCACAAGCGAAACGCCGGGGCCAGGATCAATCGGAAACCGCTTAAGGAATAACGGCGAAGTTAAAACGTGCTTAATGTTACATTGATGGACCGCTGACTGAATCGAGTCCATGGGAGAGGAATAGTTGAGATTCACCGAAGTCTTGCCTAGGAGGGCCACCGTAATGTTGGCGACCGCGCTTCCGACCCCGGGCGGCAACCACAGGCCAACCAAGGGTTCGTCGCCGAGAATCGGTTTGAGCAATCGGGCAAAAATCATGGCTCCGGCAAGGGCTTCACCCTGCCGATAGATTTTGCCGTGGTTCAGCGTGTCGATAAAGCAGGGACGAAATGGGTGTTTGGCCGCCATGCGGACGAATTGGCGATGCACGGGTATGCTGGCCTTGGTGCGGCGCAGAGCGGAGTCGGCGGACAGTTTCTGAATCGCCATGCGTACCTCGGCGGCCGTGGTTGTCGGCGGCAACGGGGGTCCGAAACTGACGCGGACCGGATAAGGCATTTCCTGCGGCCATTTCCAAATGACCTTGCCCTTATAGTAGCTGAAAATACTTCCCCAGACTTGGTCGAGGCAAACGGGGATGATCGGCGCGGGGCAACGTTTGAGAATTAGCTCCATGCCGCGGTGAAAGGGCAACATGGTGCCGCTTCGGGTCAGGGCCCCCTCTGCAAAGATGCAGACGAGCTCGCCGGCCTTTAGCGCATCGCTTGCGGCGTGCAACGATTTGAGGATCGAGCGCGGCCCCGCCTCGTCGTCTATGGGAATCGTCCGCGACCAACGCAGGATATGGCGCATGCCCCAGCGCTTGGTCCAACCCTTCAAAATGACGAAACGAATCAGCCGCCTTTGCAGAGCGACCAGAAACAGCCAGTCGATGTAACTTACATGGTTACAGACCAGGAGACAGGCGCCTGTCTTGGGTACATTCTCAAGGCCGCCAACGCGAATGCGGTAAAACGTATGGCCAATGAGCCAAACGATGCCGCGTAAGACGGTCAAAGCTTGAAACCAACAGAAGAAACCAATCGCTAAAGCGACGATCAGGATCAAGGCTGCTAGATAGGCCGCCACGAGAGGAGTCCCCACCCGGGTAATCATACCCCGACTAGTGATCACTAACTCAGGGAGCGTATACGGGTTACGAAAACCAGTCAAGATCGACGAAAGGCCTGGGCCCCGCCAGCCTGGTCACAGTCGTTTTCAAGGGTTTTGGCGTTGATGGGTGGGCCGGTTGCCGCTATAGTCCCGCCCTTCCACGATCGTATTAGAACTTTCTTATAGTTCCGACGGCAAAGCGCTTGTCCGGGGGGACATGCTGTTTTGCTGGAGAAGGGGGACCGGATGCTGGCCAAGCCGCTATTGGCGCCGATTCTGCATAACGACGCCTTGACGCGCGGCCTGGCAGATCCGGAGGCCAAAGTGCTTATCGAATGGCTGGTAAGTCAGGCGGAATCACTGGAAGGACAGGAGAAGTCGGAAAGCTGGGCACAGGCGCAAATCGAGCGCTTGTGCCGCCGGGCTCGAGCGATCGGCCGTTTCGTCAGCCTGTGGTGCCATGAGGGCCAACCCGGAGCGGCCGGACAGCTCGCGGTCGCCGAGGGGTTTAGCTGGCCTTTACCGATACCGCGCGTGGACCCGGTGGAGGTTATGCAGAGCATTGTGTTTTGGGAAACGCAGGACTGTCAGGCTGCCTGAAATCCCACAAATCGCCCGCAGCCGTTTTTCGACCATCGGGTCCGTTTCAATTCTTATTGTTCACCTCCGCCGGTTCTGCGGAGGCGCCCCGCTTCCGCCGCTGCAACAAATAACCAGCAAACGACCACAGGCCGCCGAATTTATACCGCGGATCCACATAATGCTCAATGACGTAAAACGCGAAGTAATAAAACCGAGCGAAACACCAAACCGTCAGGGCTAGCAGGCAGGCAACTTTAAGGGTCGGCTGTTCCACGATGAGCAGCGCGGAAGCCATAAGGCCTCCGATTAAGAAGAGAATACCCTTTAGATAAATCAATTTAGCGCTAGTGATGTCTGCCATGATGCTGCCTGTTGGTAGCGCCCTGAGCGACCGATAACGGCGCTGGTTGGTTCCACCTTATTTTTCCGACCCGTTTTCCTTGGGTTCGCCCAAATGCTTCTTGAAGTGCTGGGCAATGCGTCCATGGAGGCGTTGCATCACCACCGGATCGGGCACCATGTGCGTCAATCCAGGAAGCGGCAAGATCTCGAAATCTCGACCCGCTCGGAAGAGCGCGTCAGCCAATTTCAACGAATGACGAAAGAAGACATTGTCATCGGCCGTGCCGTGAATGAGCAAGAGTGGCCCTTTCAGATCGGCGGCGTAGGTCAAGAGCGATGCCTTTTTGTAAGCCTCGGCGTCCTGATCAGGCAGGCCAAGGTAGCGCTCCGTGTAGTGCGTGTCGTAATCAAGCCAATCCACAACCGGAGCGCCGGCGACCGAGGCTTTGAAAACATCGGGCCGGCGCAGCGCTGCCATCGCGGAAAGATAACCTCCGAACGACCAGCCGAAGACGCCGACGCGGTCAAGGTCCAATTCGGAATAACGCTTGCCCAAAGCCTTGAGGCCGGCCACCTGATCCTCCAGCGGGATGCTGCCAAACTGCTTGCTTAGAATACGTTCCCACTCCCGGCCCCGCCCCGGGGTCCCTCTGCCATCCAGCGTGGCAACAATGAAGCCTTGATCGGCAAGCCATTGATCCAGGAGGCGCGTGTTCATCGCGGCCAAGACCATCTGGTGTTTGGGGCCGCCGTAGACGTGAAGAACGACGGGATAGCGCTTATTCGAATCAAATCCGTGCGGACGGAGGATTGAGCTGGAGAAGCCTGGTTCCTCGCCGGCCTTCACCAACTCCGCGTTGGGCACAAAGCTTGGATCTTCCGCCACGGAGGCTAATTCCCCAATCTGCTCACCGTTGGCACGGTGGACCGTGGCCTTCGGCATCGCCCTGGGCAGGCTTGCTTGATGAACGTAAATCGAGTGGTTCTTGGCGAAGACGGCTGCATGAATGCCCGGCACATCAGTTAGCTTCTCAGGCTTGTCTCTATCCAAATCCAGCCGGAAGAGATGAGATTGCGTCGGGTCGGCACTCGCTTGATAGACGATTTGATCCGTTTTGGGATCGACATCGACCAAGGCTTGAAACCCGGTGCTGGGTGGAACTAGAACCCGCTTGAGTTCACCGCGGATCGTGCGCAACTCCAACCGCGGTCCACCGTCGCGCTCGGTGGTCCATAAAAACCGCTTTCCATCCTCAAGCCAGCGCGGCACATCTTGATGCAAGTTGACCCAGGCGGGATCACGTTCGGTAACCAGCCCGGAAGTTTTGCCGGTGGCCGGTTCGACGAGGAGTAAGGCAAGTTCCTTCTGATCTCGGGTTTCTACCTGAACGGTCAATGGGCCAGTCTTATCCCACCGCACCTGCGTTAAATAAGGATATTGTTTGCGGTCCCAATCCACCCAGGTCATTTCCCCGCCTGTAGCGGGAACGATGCCCAAGCGAACCTTTATGTTCGCTTTGCCAGGGCGGGGATAGTAGGAGGCCAGAGCAGGCTGCTCGGGCTTGGCAGGATCGCTGACATACCACACCTCGACCCCTTCCGCGTCGGCTTCCTCAAAAGCCATGGATTTGCTGTCCGGCGCCCACCAGTAACCTGTGAAACGGCCCATCTCTTCTTGAGCCACGAACTCCGCCAACCCATGGGGTTTTTTCTCCGTGCCGCCTGTGGTGACACGCGTCTCTTTGTTCAGCGACAGATCGAAGACGAATACGTCGTAATCGCGGACATAGGAAACTTGCTTGCCGTCGGGGGAAAACTTCGGATCGACCAGGGCGCCCGGCCCGGTTGCTAATCCGCGCACCTCCGCTTTGCTGCGATCGTAAACATAAAGCTTGCCCGAAAGGCTAAGAAGGACCAGCGAGCCATCTTCGGATAGCTGAAAGTTCGTAAAGCCGCCGACGCTCACGCGCTGGCGCTCCCGGCGAGCCTTCTCTTCGGGCGAGAGTTTTTCCTCGGCCCCTTGCAGCACTTGTTCGGGCGTGAGCAGTTCACGGGTCTTGCCGGTGTCCAAGTCAAATTCGTAGAGACGTAGCTTGGGCGTACGAGCCTGCGCTCGCAGAAAGAGCACGGCTTTTCCGTCTGGGGTTGGCTTGGCCTGCACGGGCCGGCCCAGCATGAATCCGCGCGTCTCGGCGTAATCGCGGAGATATTGGGAGTTCAGCATTGGTTCTTTCGCGCAACAACAATTGCTCAAGGCCACAAAAAGGGAAAGGCCGCAAATGCCCACAGGCAGCTGGAGGTTGAAACACATGGTTGGACTTTATCAAACCCAGCTAGGTGGTGCAAACGCCCGGTATGCGTCGATGGACATTGAGTTTCTAAACATTTCCATCTTTCACCCAGGAAAAGGCTTATACCGATCTGCTTTATTTCAAATAGCCGTCCAGCTCTAGAATGGTTTTTCCTCATGTGTTTGGGAGTTCTCTTTTTTTATGAGAATTCTTGCCGGACTCTGGCCACGCGTTTAAGCGAGTTGTATCATTCTCCGAATCAACTAACCCACCTTGCGTGGAAGAACGGATGACGCCCCGTTGAAATCGAGCGTGGTTACCCGCTCAGCGAAGGTGTGCGTCAACCGTAGGCTGCACAGTCGGCTCGGGCCCAATTTCGCCCGATCGATTGTTTAGCCCCCTGCCCTTGCCTGGTCGCCCACCTTGACAGGCGCTGATGTGACGGACGCATCAGTTTCCTTTCCCCATAACCGTTTGCCCTTTCGCCTAATCCCAACTAGTTCGGCACGATTGTCGTGCCGGGTGCCCTTCTGACCTATCGGCGAACATGCGCCGCCAAGGACAGGCTAGAGATTCTCTTGGTTTTTCGCCCGAGAAACAGGAGGTTCCCATGCTCTCCGTGTCTTTACTCAGCCTGGTTTTCGCCGCTTCCGGGCCCGTCTGGCAGACCGATTACGAAACCGCCTATCGGCAAGCGATTCGGGACAAAAAGGATCTGGTTATTTACTTTCGCAATGACGACCGGCTCGATGACGCGCTGTCGATTAAACGAATGAAGAGACGTGCACGTCATTATGTGTTTCTTAGCGTCCCGGTTTCGTATCGCTACGACGGCCAGTCCCTCTTGGACCACCCTGCCTTGACAGACATGGCCGGCCAGCCCGGCGTCGCGGTCGTTAGCCTGCATGACCGCAACCTGCCGACGCACAATCAAGTTATCTCCGCCCACCCGCTCATGGGCAGCCGCTATGCCTGGGCCCCGGCTTATGGCCCACAAGAGGTCGCCTTAATCCTTGATCTGCCGCGCCGGGCCACTCTTACGCAGCGCAGTATGATCTATGCGATTTCCGTGCATCCCGAGCGGCCGCGCAGCGTCTACGCGACCGCGCATCCTGCGTTTCTGGGCCATGCGGAACGGCACAGTGTCCGCCAGGCCAGCATGCACAACCAGCACCATGCCGATTTGATTGCCACTATGGGTGTGCTCAGCAGTGAAATGGGGGAAGGCGTGGGCAGCGGGTCCGAAGTGGTTGCCGAGTCGTGGGGCAATTTTGTCGGAGGCGAGACTGTGCTCGAGGCCGCTTTCTCGTGCGTCGACGCCTGGAGACACTCCCCGGGCCACTGGAGCGCCGTAGCGGGCGACCATCGCTATTTCGGCTATGACATCGCCCGCGGGTCCAACGGCACCTGGTATGCCACAGGAATCTTCGCGGATTAACTAACCGTTTAGCGGCGAGCCTCCGGCGAGCGCGTTGTTCTACGCGCTCGTCAGAGACTCGCCGCTAAACTTGATCGTTCGTATTTCTTTTACTCCGCGTTAGCCATCACTTGCAATTGCAGCAAGCTGCGATTCTGTTCTTTCTCCAAATACTCCCGGCCCTTCTTGACGTTTACGTGGTCCCAAGGCAGCACTTCGTCCATCGGCCGATTGCGTTGCGAATACCAGGCGACGTCGATGCCCAGGTCGGCGAAGGTCTGCCACCAAATTTCGGGCTGGAAGCACTCGTGCCAGCCGTCGAGGCGGCAACCGCGCCGCCAAGCTTCTTCCAGGGCGGGAGCTACGCGCCGGTCGCCGCGCGTCAGGATGCCTTCAAGAAGGCTGCATTCAATGTCGTGTTGTTTGATTTTCACCGAGCGGATCTTGCAGCGCTGGCGCATGTACTGGCCGGCCCACCGGAGATATTCCCGTGTCTGCATACCGTTCCATTGATAGGGTGTATGCGGTTTGGGTACGAAGTTGGACACCGATGCCGTAACTTCCGCAAACCGGCCCTTTACCTCCCGCCCGATGCGGGCAATTTCCTCGGCCATGTCCACGATGCCGTCGAGATCCACCTTCCGTTCGCCGGGCAGTCCACAGAGGAAGTAAAGCTTGACCCGCTGCCAGCCGTTCTTGAACGCCTCGCGGCAACCCTCGAACAGGTCCTCGTTCTTGATTTTTTTGCGAATCTGCTCGCGCATGTCGTCTCGGGCCACTTCGGGAGCCAACGTCAAGCCGCTCTTGCGCACTCCTTGAATGAGGTTGGGAAGCGTCCGCAATTGATGATTCACGCGCAGGCTCGGCACCGACACGTTTACGTGCAGCGGCGTAAACACCTCATGCATGCGCTTGACCAATTCTTCAAAATACGGGTAATCGCTGGTGCTCAAGCTAAGGAGGCTGATCTCGTCGTAGCCGGTGTTGCGATAGCTCTCAAGGGCGGCCTGTACTATGGTCTCAACGGAGCGGACGCGCAAGGGGCGCTTGATAACCGTGGACTGGCAAAATCGGCATTGCCACGGGCAGCCGCGCATGATTTCCAGCGAGATCCGGTCATGCGGCGTCTCGATGTGGGAAACTATGGGCCGGGCCGGCAAGGGGATGGCATCAAAATCCTGGGTGATCGTGCAAGCGGTGATTTCGCGAGGGACATCACTTCGAGTCCGGTTCATGGCCGCGAGCGTGCCGTCGGCATGGTATTCCGGTTCGTAGAATTGGGGCGCATAAGCCCAAGTCGTACTTCCAACAATGTTGGCGATGATGTCGGCGCGGGACAGATCGCCGCGTTCTTTTAGCGTCATCCAACGATTCATGACCCAGGGCAGGCTCTCCTCGCCGTCCCCTATGATGAAGAGGTCTATAAACGGCGCCAAAATCTCAGGGTTCTGCGCGCCAGGACCGCCCGCAATAACGAGCGGATGGGCGAGCATACGATCCTTGGCATGCAAAGGGATCCCGCCAAGATCCAGCATCGTGAGAATGTTGGTGTAACACACTTCGTATTGGAGGCTGAAGCCGACGAGATCGAATTGGTTGAGCGGCGTAAATGTTTCGAGGCTGCAAAGAGGCAGGTTGGCGCGCCGGAGCGCCGCTTCAAAATCCAACCATGGCGTGAAAGCCCGCTCGCATGCCCACTGCGGGTCGTCGTTCATAATTGTGTAAAGGACCTGCAGGCCGTGATGGCTCATGCCAAGCGTGTACGCGTCGGGAAAGGCCAGGCACAGTTTGCCTCGGACTTGGCGGTGGTCCTTGACGATGCTATTGAGTTCGCCGCCGATGTACTGGGCCGGGGTCTTAACGCGCGGCAGCAAGCGCGTGACCGCCTCTTTGACAGACGAATTCAACATGATTAGCTCCAAGTCCCGATCGGCTGGATGAACGGGTCATCTCGCTACGCTGGTTATACTTTTGATTTAAACGCTAACCCAAATACCAGCGTGGTATTATGCCACAATGAGTCAATTTTGTCCGCTGGACAATTGGGCAATAGGGGCCGATCCTACCCACCTGCTTCAAGAAAGTTTGGTGTGATTAGCAACTTTTTACTTTCCTCCCCTAATAATGAGGAAAAGGGCTCAATGATTACCAACCGTTTAGCCAACGAGGGCTCCCCATGATCGAGGCACCCCATCCAGCCAACGAAAGCGAACGTCTGTCTGCCTTGCAATCCATGCATCTGCTCGATACCCCCGCCGAAGAGCGCTTTGATAGGGTCCCACGTCTATTGACCTACATTTTTGACGTGCCGATGGCCTACATCTCGCTTATCGACGCCGACCGGCAATGGTTTAAGGCGGCCTGCGGCATGGGCGCAACCAAACAAACTGCACGCTCCGTTTCTTTCTGCGGCCACGCAATCCTTTCGGACGAGGCTTTGGTCGTTCCCGATGCAACGCTCGACGAACGCTTCTGGAACAATCCCTTGGTGACGGAAGAGCCATTTGTTCGTTTCTATGCCGGTCAGCCTTTGTATGGGCCAGGTGGCCAGAAAATCGGCACGCTGTGTATTGCCGATCGCCGGCCGCGTGTCTTTCACGAGAAGGACTTGAAGGCCCTGCGGGAAATGGCCAAACTTGTGGAACGCGAGTTAAACTTGATGGAGGTTGCCAAGCTGCAAGAAGATCTTCTTGCCGCCCGAGAGCAGGCCCACGAAGCCAACCTTCATAAAGCGGAATACTTGAGGCAGTTGGTCGAAAGCCAAAAGATCCTGACCAACGAATTGACTCAAGCGGCCGCCTATGTTCACTCCTTGCTCCCGGCCCGGATGATGACGCCTGTGCGAACGCGCTGGCGCTTTATGCCCTCGTCCCAGCTAGGTGGCGATTGTTTCGGCTACAACTGGATCGACGATAATCACTTCGCGGTCTACTTGCTGGATGTCAGCGGCCACGGCGTCGGGGCGGCTCTCTTGTCGGTTTCCGTGATCAATGCCTTGCGTGCCCAGGCACTGGCTAATACAGATTTCCGGGATCCAAGCAGCGTGTTGGCCAGCTTGAATGAAGCGTTTCCCATGGAACAACAAAACGGCAAATACTTCACGATCTGGTACGGCGTATTTGATCGCGCCAAGCGTCAATTGACATATGCCAGCGCGGGGCATCCGCCAGCCTTGCTGGTCCCCTCTGAACTAGGCAACGGCACGCCTGTCATGGAGCTTGGCATGGCTAGTTTTGCCATCGGCATGGTGCCCGGCGTGCCCTTTACCAGCGCCGCGGCGACCGTTGCTCCGTCAAGCAAGCTCTACGTTTTTAGCGACGGGGTCTACGAGGTGGAAAAGCCGGATGGATCCCTCATGCATCGGCGCGACTTGGTGAACTATCTGACCTCGCCACCTTGTCCGTGCGATCCCGATCAGGTTTGGAATTACGTTAGCGGAGAAAGCCGGTCGGCTACGCTGAAAGACGATTTTTCCCTGTTGGAGGTGGCATTTCCTTAGACTCCAAGGGAAGCTTGAGCTTAGTGTATCGCCCACGCAAGGCGCCTTGCAGGCGCGAAATGATAAACCGATTTCGCGAAACTTTATCCAACCCGGAGGAGTATCGTCTTACGCAATCCACCTTGCGCCAAGACAGGCTAGCCCTGGAGTTGGTATCCATGAGCCCTTTTCGGCACTCGTATGTAAGTCTTGCTTGCCTCATTCTCATCAGCGGGACCCCAGTGCGAGCGGAAGCGCCGCCCGATCCGCTCAGGTTGGTTTCAGACCAAGCCGACCTAATCATCGAAATGAAGAGTCCGCGCCGAGTCCTTCAGACTTACATGTCATTGGAATCCGTCAAGAGCCTTCTAGAGCTGGAACCCTTCCAGGAAATCTACGACTCCACCAACGCTCGCCGCTTCTATCAATTGGTCGCCTACTTCGAGAAAGAGTTGGACGCCAAGTGGCCTGAATTAATGGATCGCCTGGCCGGAGGGGGCGCCGTAATCGGTTTGAAGTTTGGCCCAAACCCGCCGCCTAGCTTGCTCGTGATTCAGGGCAAGGATGAAGCGCTTCTAGCCAAGTTCGAGCAGTTGGCGCTGAAACTCGTGGAGCAGGAGTTGGCCCGGCAGGAGAGTAAAGAGCGCCTTGAAAAGGGAAGCTATCGCGATATCGAAACCGTTCGAATCGGCAAGGAATTCAATGCCGCCACGATAGGTTCGGCCCTTTTATTAGCGAACTCGGAGGAAGCGCTGAAATCGGCGATCGATTTGTATCGCGACTCCACGAAGATGAGTCTCGCAGACAGTCCTCTGATCGCGGAGGCCAGAAAGCTAATCGGCCACGATCCTCTAGCCCAGGTTTGGTTAAACATGGAGTCTGTCCGCAAGACGCCCCAAGCGAAGGACATCTTCACTCTGCCTCGCAATGAGAATCTCCTGACGGTTGTCTTCGGTGGCTGGCTCGACGTGGCCGGCCGATCGCCCTACCTGACGGCCGGGCTTTATCAAGATGGTGAAGAGCCGGGCTATGTTATTCGGATGCCGCGCGGCCGCGAAGGTAGCGCGGAGGGAGTTTCCGTCCATGTGCCTCCAGCCGACGCTCCAGGGCCGCGCCCGCTTCTGGAACCAAAAAACGTGATGCTCAGCAGCAGTTATTACCTGGATATTGGAAAGTTTTGGGAAGACCGCGCCAAGCTCTTCAACGAAAAGAATCTCAAGGAATTTGAAGATTTCGACAAGAACTCGGGGCGGTTTCTTCTTGGCACGCGGTTTAGCAAGATTGTCACGCAACTAGGACCCTATCAGCGGTTTGTCGCGGTTCATCAAGGCAAGGCGGGATACTCCATCACGCCCAGGCAGAGTATCCCTTCGTTCGCGCTCGTCGCCGAGATGCGCGATCCGGAGAAGTTCACGAAGGCGATTAACCCCGTCCTGCGGGCAGCCGGTTTTCTGGCCAGCACCGTGGGAGAGTTCAAACTCAAACTTATCGAAGAAAAACACGGTCCGTACGCATTGGTCGGTTATCGCTTTCCCGAGGACACCAAGGTCAAGGGCTATGAGAAGGATTTCCTCTTCAATTTCAGCCCGTGCTTCGTCTCCGTCGGCAATCAGTTCGTCGCCAGTTCGACCATTGAACTGGCCCATGAATTGATTGACATTCTAGAGAAGGAAGGAAAAACGCCGGCGGCTCCTTCTGGATCCGTTGCCGTGCGAACCAAGATCTATGGAGAGGGCGGAGCCGAATATCTCCAAGGGATACAAGAGGTGCTGCTTGCTCAGACGATTCTCGATCGGGCGGCTGCGCCGGAATCGGCTCGTGGCCAAGTCAAGGCGCTTTTAGACTGGGTACGTAAACTGGGTGTCATCCAGACCGAGGTCACCTACGGCGCCCAGGATTTCAAGTATGACATTCGCTTGATTCCTACCAAGCCCGGCGGCGGAGGGGCGACTCCGCGTTAATCGGTTGAGCCGAGTAAATGTTGTATGACGATGGGTCCTAATAGTGATGGGGAAACTGCCGTGAGTGACCAAACGATTGACCCGCGCTGGGCTTGGCAACCGTATCAACCTGATGAGAAGACCCCTTGGGACCTAAAGAAGGTGGGCCATCTTTACAGGCGCGCATCGTTTGGAGCCAGTTGGTCGGAAATCCAAGCCGCTCTCGAGGCTGGCCCGGACAAAGCAATTGAAGGATTGTTGGAGGACAGGCCTGAGACTGCGGACTTCACTGCCATCAGCGGGCAAATTGGCGAGAGCATTAGCCGCACGAACAATGGCCAACAACTCCGGGCCTGGTGGCTTTACCGTATGCTCTATACGGCCAATCCCCTTCGCGAGAAGCTGACGCTCTTTTGGCACAATCATTTCGCAACCAGCAATGCCAAAGTGAACAACGCCGGCTACATGATCGGCCAATATGAATTAATGCGTCGCTATACGCTGGGCAATTTCCGAACAATGCTTCAGGAGATCTCGCAGGACCCAGCCATGATGGTTTGGCTGGATACCAGTCTCAGCAAAAAAGGCATGCCCAACGAGAATTACGCTCGTGAATTGATGGAACTTTTCAGCCTGGGCATCGGAGTTTACACAGAAAAAGACGTGCGCGAGGCCGCCCGCGCTTTCACCGGCTGGGAAATCAAGGAAGGGAAGGCCTCCTACAACGAGGACCAACACGACCCAGGCGCCAAGACCGTCTTGGGCCAGACAGGCCAGTGGCAGGGCCGCGATATCGTTCGCATCTGTCTTGAACAAAAGGCCGCACCGTATTTCATCGTCGGCAAGCTCTTCAAGTTTCTGATCAGCGAGACGATGCCCGCCACGCCGGAGTTGCTGGAACCGCTCGCCAAGCAATTCAAGGACAGCGATTGGGACTTCGGCGGCCTTGTCAAAACAGTTTTGCGGTCGAACCTGTTCTTCTCGCCGCTAATTTACCGGTCACGCGTCAAGGCGCCGGTCGATTTCGCGCTGGGCATCGTGCATGCCCTAGAAGGGCATCTCGGCACGACGGCGCTCTCCTCCGCCCTGGAAGAACTCGGCCAGAAGATCTTCTATCCGCCGTCCGTAAAGGGCTGGGACGGCGGCCCGGCTTGGCTCAACGGCCAAACGATTCTTTCACGCCAAAACCTAGCGCTGGCGCTAACTTCGACCGAGGATTCTCGTTTTGGCAATAAGACCGATCCCGCAAAACTGGCGGATAAATACAACAAAAGGAATGACAAAGACCTAACCGAGTTCTTTCTGGATCTGTTACTGCAAGGCGACGTTCCCGCCGCCTCGCGTGAAAAACTGCTCGACTATCTCCACCGCGCCGGGAATCAATCGAACCCGGTTTTTTGGACCGCCAAGGACGCCGCCGATCATCGTGTCCGAGCCTTGTGTCACTTAGTTTTGACTTTGCCGGAATTTCAATTGGATTAGTTTGTAGTTCGTTGTTCGTTGTTCGTTGCAAAGCTGAGCATGGCCGGTCGCCCGTAACTGAATATCGACTGACAACGAACAACGAACAACGAACAACGAACAACGAACAACGAACAACGAACAACGAACAACGAACAACGAACAACGAACAACGAACAACGAACAACGAACAACGAACAACGAACAAAGGAAGTAAAATGTTCACCACGCGCCGCAGCTTCCTGAAATCGTCCAGTTTGGTCGCTCTGGGCCTGACGGTGCCGAAGTTTGTCAGCCGGACGGCGTGGGCTGCGCCGACCGCGGACAAGGCAGGGGCAAAAGATACCATCCTGGTCGTCGTGCAGTTGACCGGCGGCAATGACGGCCTCAATACCGTTGTACCCTACAAGGACCCCGAATACGCCAAGTTGCGCACGACCTTGCGGCTGCCAACCGATCAGATCAAGAAGCTAAATGATGAAATTGGTTTGCATCCGTCGATGGACGGCCTGGCCAACTTACTGGAGGATCATGCGCTGAGTGTTGTTCAGGGCGTCGGCTACCCCAATCCCAATCAGTCGCATTTCCGGTCGATGGATATCTGGCAAGCGGCGAGTACGGAAGAAAAATTGGTGGAGGGCTGGATCGGCAAGGCCCTCAAGAAACTGCCCGCCGCGGGGACCTATCATTTGACGGAGAATAACGAAGTCGCGCCGCTGGCCTTGGCTGGGTCGCCGGTTCGAGCACCTTCCATCGCCTCGCTGGACGATTTTCGGCTCAAGATGGCCGCTTCCAGCGGCGCCGATAAGCGAGCCCAAAAGGAAGTCATTGAGGGCGTCGTTAAGACTCAGTCGGGTAAGCCGAGCTTGCTTGACTTCGTGCAGCGGACAGCCTCGAATACCTATGCTTCAAGCGAGCGCTTGATGAACATCGGCAAGAACTACCAGCCCAAGTCACCTTATCCAAATACGCCGCTGGCCAACCGCTTGAAGCTAGCCGCCCAACTCATTGACGCCGATATCGGCGCCCGCATCTTCTATGTCTCGCTCGAAAACTTCGACACGCACGCCAACCAGCTCAATAACCATGCCAATCTATTGGCCCAGCTATCAGGCGCCATGACCGCCTTCTATAAGGACATGGCGGGCCGCGGCCATAAGGACCGGGTGCTCATGATGACCTTTTCGGAATTCGGCCGGCGAGCTCATGAAAACGGCAGCAAGGGAACCGACCACGGCGCGGCTGCGCCCATGTTGCTGGTTGGCGGCAAGGTTAAGGTGGGTGTTATCGGCAAACATCCCAGTCTGACGGACTTGGATCAGGATAATCTGAAACATCACACCGACTTCCGCCAGGTCTACGCCACCGTCCTCGATAAATGGCTTGGCGTTAACAGTAAGGAAGTGCTGGGACAGGAATTCAAGCCTCTTGAGTTGTTCTAATCCGCCGACCCTCTGAACCCTGTGGCTCAATTGTGCGGACCCAGAGGGTCGGCGCCTGACCCTCAGGGTCAAAGGGGTGATCCAGAGGGTCCAGCTGCAAAAGCATGAGGCCTTCTGACATCCAAAGACATCGAATGCGGTGAAAGCCCAACCCACCCTGGAGGCCCGTTTTGATGGTCCAGAGGGGGGTGACTTGATCCACAGGGTCAAGACTGGTCCACAGGGCCCGGTTACATCGCCACCGAAATGATTTCACGCACCGAGCAATCTGTCCGTGCAACAATCCAATTCGGACCGCCAACATAATTAGCGCATGGGTGGCCAAGGACGCCGAGAGACATCCATCGATGCTGCCCAAGCCCAATGGGCTACGCAAGAGCGCAAGTCATTCGCCGCTGCCTTTGCCACAAAATTGAGCAACCTCACTTAGCTGAGGAACTGCGGGCAATTCTTAAATTCCAGTTAATCATTTTGCATTTCCATTAGCCGATACATTATTTGTAGGAAGTACTTAAGCGCTTCTTTTCCCGCGATGAGATTGCGTCATGTTCAACCTTGCCTCCTGGGTCCGTCCATATTTCAGCGCGGTATTGCTCACGGTCCTTCTGCTTACGGCAGGCGGCATCTATAGCGCCACTCGAATGCCCAGCGGCGTCTATCCCGAAGTGACGTTTCCGCGCATTGCCGTGGTGGCCCGGGTGCCTGGATTGGCCGTGCCTAATATGGAAGTGCGCGTTACCCGGCCGCTCGAGGAAGCGGTATCCTCGGTAATTGGCGTCGCTCAAGTGCGCTCTAAAACGATTCGTGGCGGCAGCGAAATCTATATCGATTGCAGCCCCGGAACCGACATGCGCCGCGCTGAAGAGTTGGCTTGGAACCGCATCGGCTCTATTCGCTCGGAATTGCCGCCCGAAGTCCAGTTGACAGTAGAGCAAATGACGCCGTCGATCTTTCCCATCTTGTCATTGGTCCTGACGGGTGGCGAGAATCCGGCGCAATTACGCGAATACGCCTTCTATCAATTGGCGCCGCAAATCAAGACCATTCCCGACGTCCTCTACGCCAATGTCGCGGGCGGCGACCTGCGCGAGATCGAGGTGGAGACCCGCCCGAATGATTTGTTGGCGGTGGGCCTCTCGGCGGCCGATGTGGCCGATCAAATCAGCAAGGGTCACCGGCTGCAACCGGTGGGCCGGATTGAACACCCGCCGTTCGCCTTTCAACTGCTGGTTAATACCCAGGCCGAAAATGCTGCCCAAATCGAGGAGCTGGTAATCGCGACGAAGAACAACCAGCCCTTACGCGTCCGCGATGTCGCGGATGTCAAGGTGCTGCACCAGGATCGCGTGCTATCCATCGGCTTCGAACAGAAGGACGCCGTCGTCATCACAGTCTACCGGCGGCTTGGCGGCAACACGCTCAATATTTCGCGCGACTTGCACGCTTTGATCGCCAAGCTGCCACCCAGCAACCGTCAGGCGACGATTGTCTACGATCAGGCCCAATTCGTCGAGACAGCGGTGGACAACGTCCGCGACGCCATCATCATCGGCGGCCTTTTCAGCGTCTTGATTTTATTGGCCTTCTTGCGTAGCTGGCGGGCGACGCTGATTTCCGCCCTGGCGATTCCGACTACGCTGGCAATTACCTTTCTTTTTCTGCGGTGGATCGGCGAAACGCTGAACTTGATGTCCCTGGGCGGACTTGCCGTGGCCATTGGTCTGATTATCGATGATACGGTCGTCGTCATCGAAAACATCGCCCGCCATTTGGCGCCTGAATCCAGGACCCCAACAAGCGCACCATCCGAACCGGGTCGCCGTGGCGACCCGGACCCCATCAACGCTGCTTCGGGCGAGATCACGGGGGCGGTGATCGGCTCGACCTTAACGACCGTGCTCGTATTCTTGCCGCTGGCTTTCATTGTCGGCGTTTACGGGCAATTCTTCGCGTCCTTGAGTTGGTCGCTCGCGATCGCGGTGCTGGTATCGATGGTAATCAGTTTGACGCTGGTTCCCGTGCTGGCAGCCAAGTTTCTGGCCGGCCGGCCCATGCCTGCTCCGGGACCTATTTACCGCGCCATCGCTCACGTTTACGAACTGGTCCTTGGTGCTGCCCTACGCGTGCCCTGGATTACGCTAGGCGTCTCCTTGGCCGCCGTGGGGGTAGGCATCATTCTTTACACCGGTATCCCTTCATTTTGGAAAACCCAAAAGCCAGGTCAGGCTCCGCCGGACCCCTTGGTCAGGGGATTGCAAACGGGTTTGATGCCGGCCATGGATGAAGGTTCTTTTATTATCGATTACTGGACGCCTTCAGGAACACCTCTCGATCGCACGGAAAAAATTCTTGAGGAAGTCGAGCATATTCTGTTGGAAAACCCGGATGTGCAATCCTATGTTCGCCGCACGGGTTCAGAAAACGGCATATTCGCCACGCAGAGCAACCGTGGTGATATTCAGGTTGTGCTTCGCCCCGCGGAGGAAGGCCTCCTTAGCCGGCTGCGTAAACCCGTGCGCCCGGAGAATAACGATGACGAGCTAAAGCGGATTGGCAAAGACGGCCTCCAAAGAAAGTACCGCCGCCGTCCCATTAAAGACGTCATGGATGAGGTGGAAGGTGATGTAAAGGAGCGCTTCGCGGAGCATCAGCTTAGAATCGAAATGGTCCAGATCATGCAGGACGAACTAAATGATCTATCCGGAGCAAGCAAGCCGGTCGAGGTAAAATTATTCGGCCCGGATTATGCCAAGCTGCGCGGGCTGGCGGAGCAACTGGGAGATGCCTTGGAAACAAATGGAAAGGGCCACGGCATCAAAGGCGTCAACAACAACGTTCATGAAGGCAATCCCGACCTGATGATTAAAATTGATGCCGTCAAGCAAACTCGCCTGCGCCTGACCCCTCAAGAAGTAGAAAGGCAACTGGCGGCGATCTACCTGGGCCAAGTGGCTACACAAGTTCGCGAGTCAGCCGCGCGCATTACCAATGTCCGCGTCCGCTATCCGGACAGCCTTCGCTTTGGAAAAAAGAGCTTTAGTGCGGAGAGCATCCTCAACCAAATGATCTTCATACCGGATGCCGCTCTTGGGCCCGTGGGTCCTTCCCAGGATTACTCGACGCCGCTGGTCGGGCTTGGTCGCGCTGTAACCTTGGGCTCGGTAGCCACAATTGAAGCAGTGCGCACGCCGGAGGAACAATGGCGCGAGAATCAGCAGCCGGCCATTTTTGTTACCGCCGAACAAGACGAGGAACAGGCCGGCTTGGATGAAATGGTCAAGGTCGTCCAACAAGAGATGAACAAAATCGTTCTCCCAAGCGGCTATCACTGGGCGCTGGGGGGACATTATATTCGGCAACAAGAAGCCTTCCGCAGCTTGCTTATCGTCATGATTGTGGCCGTGTTCCTCGTCTTTATCATGTTGGCGTTTCAGTTTCGCTCGGTGTCCTTGCCGATGCTTATCTTCATGACACAACCATTGTCGCTCCTGGCCGGATTCTTCGCCCTTTGGATGACCAATACGCCCCTAAACATTTCCAGCGCCATGGGGGTGATCCTCCTCATCGGCCTGGACATGAAAAACGGTATCTTGCTCGTGGAATACATTCAGCAACTGCGCAAAGAAGGAATGGAATTAAGGCCGGCGTTGATCTTGGCAGGCCGAACGCGCTTTCGCCCCATTTTGATGACTAGCTTGGCCGCGATTCTAGGGTTGTTTCCACTCGCATTGGGCATCGGACCAGGGGCTCAAATGCAACAACCCCTGGCCATCATGGTCATCGGCGGCCTGACCGCGAACATGCTCTTTACGCGACTCATCATTCCGGTTGGATATTTGCTCATGGAAAGAAGCAAAGGGAAAGGATCAACGGATTTATCCCCTAAACCGGCATAATGGCTAGGCCTTCGCATGTTCCTAGCAAGCCCGCAGCGCCAGTTTTGAAGTTGCGATTTTCACCTTTGCCCTGAAAGGGCCGTAACAACTTAGCCCAGGGCAACGCCCTGGGTGGGTGGATCGCCAAATACAATCCTTCGCCCTGAAAGGGCAAAACAACGGACCCCGTCATGGTCCAATCCTTGGCAAGGAACCTGATTCGCTTGATGAACGGTTTGTCTGGGGGGTGAGGTTGTTTGGCCTTTTCAGGGCAGGTGGTTCCCTTGGGACCGGGCAACCCAGGGCGTTGCCCTGGGCTAAGTTGTTTGGCCCTTTCAGGGCGAGGGTTTGCTAGAGGGACTGGTCCCAGGGCGTTGCCTTGGGCTAGGGAAGTGCCCCTTCGGGGCGAAAACGAATAGCGCAACCTCAAAAAGTGCCAGCAAGGTTTTTTTACTCCTTTGCTGGCGCTGCGGGCTGGTGGGGCTGGTGGTGCTCGCTAACCACCGCCAGACCTAACTCCTTGAGCTTCAAAAGAAACGCCTGAGCATTGACTTCCTCAACGGCCAGAGCCTGAGGACCCAGACGCTCATCGATGAGTTCCCGGGTTGGCGGCCACTCCATGAGGCCATCGGCCATTTCTTCCGCAGGAACCTCCAAGATGAGCCGTGTTCTCAAATTCGCGGGCGGGACTTGAGATCCGGTGAAAAAAAGGCGGGCCGTCGGTGTCAGCAATTGCCCGGCGCGCTGGTGAAACCAATTCTCCAGGTTAGCGAGCGTCATGCCCGTCTCACGAGCCAATGCAATAGATGCCGGCGTCATTCGATAAATGCGCCGGCCATTGACCGTCGGCCGCTCGACTTGCTCTGCAAAGCGCGGCAATTCCGTCTCCAGGAGCAAATCGGACTTGGCGAGATCGACATTCATGGTGACGCCGTCCGCATCGATGGTCACGCATTTCTCCGGCGGCAGGCTGTAATCGCGCGTTCCTGTCAGGCGAAAATGTTTGTACTCGATGGCATCGTCTTGCGCCACCAGCGCCAGCCGATCGGATAACCGAATTGCGGGCAAACCGCGTGCGACCGCCTCATTCAAGTCGTCCGGCGAGGCGAATTCTAGCAATGCCGCGGACGGATAGACGGTGATGCGGTCGCGCTTGTTTGACCAGGTGCGCAGGGCCTCAATCACGGCGGTTGGCGTTGGCCGCATGCCGTGCTGTTCGAGCGTTTGCAAAATCACGTCAAAACTCAGTCCCGCTTCGAGAGCGCGATAGACGGATTCCGGGTCCAGTTGCAACGTGCAAGCAGCTCCCAAGCTCTTCCAGCTCGCAAATTGCGTCAGCCGAATAATCAGCGCCGGAGTCAGTCCCTGGCGGTAGACGACAATCTCCAGGTTGGGCTGTACGAACAGAGTCTGTGCAAACGCGGGGTTGGAATTTGGCGCCTCGGCGAGACCGAGCAGCCACCGGCCCGTGGGGGAAACGCGTACGACCCAAAGACCTTCGTCGTCCTTCGTCGCCTGGATCAGACGGAGGCTATGAGCCAAACCAAGGAGGAAAGTCGCCATCCACGGGATGCGCCGGGAAGGTCGGAGGCCATCTTCTGTCCAGAAAGGATGGTGCGCCAACACCCAATCTTCCACGTCCTGGGGTCGGAACCAGTTTTCTTCAGATTGATTAGCGAGAAGAAGGAGGGCCAACAAATAAGCCGAGGCAAACGGATTTCCGGCATTTTCCAAGCCGAAAGTCGACCCGGAAAGAGGGTTCCAATCATGGATTTGGGAGAGACCGGCGAAAAGGGATTGCAGGACCGCAGGGAGGCCATCTTGCCAGTAGGCCGGCAGCCGAGCGGCACTCAGTTCCCCGTCCTGGTTCGTCAGAACGGCCTCCATCTGGGCGAACACGATGGCCAACATGGGAAGATCCGGCAACCCGGCCAGGCTATCGGCAGGCGGGCTATTCAGCAAATTGTCCTGGCGCAAGCGCTCGAGATCGCGTTTGAAGAATTCACCTTGTTGCGTACGCCGCAAAGGCGAGGCGATGACTTGTTGCCACAAGACCGCCAGACGCAAGGGCCATTCGACGCCGTCGGATTCATGAATTGCAGTCTTGTTAACCTGGACCGGGGCAAGAACAGGGAAGCCCAGATCTTCCCCAATGGCGCGGGCAGCGACCTGAGGATGGGCAAAAACCTGCAAATCCTTACCGCCGGCTTGTCCAAGCCACTCCTCAAAACTGCCAAGCGAGGGAATCGTTGAGGCCAAAACCGGGTAAAGCAACCCGGCCTCCAATAACGCGAGAATAGGTTGCAGTCCGTCGCCATGCCCCAACGCCACAACCATCTCTACAAGATTGCCCAGTCGCCAGTATGGCTGTCGGCTGTGCCCGATGAAGGCAAGCACTTGCCGGCCCTCGGGATCCAAGTCTTGCAAGCGACGATCAATAACCGCCACATTGCCGACCAGGGCCAGGCAGCGTTCAATCAGTTCCTCGACGGGCCATTGACTGCGCGGCTTTAGCAGTTTGGCGATCACCTGTCGAAGCAACGGCTCGCGGTAGCGCTTCAGCGTGTGCTGTAAGAGTTCGGTCCAGTATGAAATCTCGTGGATCGGCATTCAGTCGTGTAGGAGTCAGGGGTCAGGAGTCAGAGGTCGGAGGCCGGAGGTCGGAGGCCGGAGGTCGGAGGTCGGATGTCAGGAACCGGGGGTCATGTGGCATGCTTCCCGATTTCTGACCTCTGACCTCCGACCTCTGACCTCTGATTTCTGACTCCTACTTTGAATTAACAACCTGCGGCGTGTGCCCCATTTTTTGCAGTTCTTCGACCACCGCGGCCACTCGACCAGGCCGAACCAAGAGAATGCGATCAGTCAGGCGGCCGGCGACCTCCTGAGCGAGTTTTTTGCGGGCCAGAAGCTCCTCGGCCAGAATCGCATCCTCGGTCTGGATCAAGCAGACGCGGCGATGCAGTTTCACGGGAATGCGAGTCCCGGGCGTGGGTCGATTTGGTTCAATGGCCATGGAATCGATTCTATCAATTACCGTTTAGCGGCGAGCCTCCGGCGAGCGGGTGGCATTACGTGCTCACCGGAGGCTCGCCGCTAAACAATCACCCCGTCATCCGTGCCGTTTCCAGCAGTTCCCCCGCGTCAACAATCGTGTAACTGTATCCCTGCTCCGTCAAAAACAATTGCCGATGGTGGGCGAAGTCGAGTTCACGCGTATCGCGGGTGACCAGGGTGTAAAAATGCGCGATCTCGCCGCCGGCTTTGGGACGCAGGATTCTGCCCAGGCGCTGCGCCTCCTCTTGCCGGGAGCCAAAGGTGCCGGAGATCTGAATGAGCACGTTGGCATCGGGCAGGTCGAGCGCGAAATTTCCCACCTTGGACAGAATGAGTTGTCGAACCTCCCCCTTGCGGAACTTGTTGTAGAGGTCCTCTCGTTCGGGGTTGGGGGTTTGGCCTGTGATGAGGGGCATGTTAAAACGCTTGCGAAGATGCCGCAGTTGTTTCAAGTATTGACCGATGATAATCAGCTTGCTGCCTGCGTAGTGTTCGAGCAGGCGGCCCACGATGTCTTCCTTGGCCGGGTTTTCGCTGGCGAGACGATACTTATCGCGCCATTCCGCAACCGCATATTCCATTCGCAGGTCGTCGGGCAGAGCGACCCGGATTTCGTGGCAATTGGCCTCGGCAATCCAGCCGCGCGTCTCCAGTTCGCGCCAGGGCACATCGTATTTCTTGGGGCCGATAAGGCTAAAGACGTCCGCTTCACGGCCATCCTCGCGAATGAGCGTGGCCGTCAAGCCAAGACGACGGCGCGCCTGGATATTGGCGGTGACGCGAAACACCGGCGCCGGCAACAAGTGCACTTCGTCGTAAATCACAAGGCCCCAATCGCGCTCATCGAAAATCTTGAAGTGCGGGAACTCTTCTTTCTTATCGGGCCGGTGCGTTACGATCTGGTAGGTTGCCAGAGTTACGGGAGCAAGACCTTTCGATTCGCCAGTGTATTCGGCAATCTGGTCGTCGGCCAAATCGGTCTTATCCAAAATCTCGCGATGCCATTGTTTGACCGCGGTGATCCCGGTGGTCAGCACGAGCGTTGAGCGCTGCAAGAGTGCCATGGCGGCGATGCCGACGACTGTCTTGCCGGCCCCGCAAGGTAAAACGATGACGCCGCTGCCGCCGCGCACATCACCGCCCGCATAAAAGATGTCGGCCGCGTCGCGCTGATAATCACGAACGCTAAAGGGCAGACCCGACCGGGCCACTTTGCGAAGGTGAATCGGCAGCGCCGTCCCTTCCGTGTAGCCGGCCACATCCTCCGCGGGGTATCCGACGGCAATGAGTCCCTGCTTAACCATGCCACGAAAGGCTGGATCGACGAGGAAGCTGATCGCGTCGAGCCGCTCACCCAAATACTCGCGCACTTTGGGCTGCCGGGCCAACTCCTCCAAGAGGGGCTTGTCCGCGCATACCAGCCGCAGTTTATCGCCTGCCTTCTCCAGTCGGACACGTCCATAGCGGCTAACTAATTCAGCGATATCCGTGGCGAGGTTGGTCGGTAAGGGGAACTTGCTGTATCGCCGCAGAACGTCTACCATCGCCTCGGCGGTAAGGCCCGCCGCCGCCGCGTTCCACAGTGAAAGCGATGTAAGCCGGTAAGTGTGAATATGTTCGGGGCTTTTTTCCAGTTCGGCGAAAGGAGCCAGAGCATCACGGCCGGCCGTGTAATGCGGATTATCCACCTCAACGAGGATAGTACGATCACCTTGCACGATGAGCGGATTGGCGGGATCGTAACTCATTCGTTGAATGTTCCTTGCACGTTTTGGCAGGCCAGGTTCGGCCGCTGCGCCGCAAATAGGAAGTCTAGTGGCCACAGGCGGGGGGTGCAAGGCGAAGAAAGGATGCAACTGCGGCGAGTCTAACCACAATCGCCTTCAATGCAATGGTTTCAAAAAGTTCGGCCATAAGGCCGTTGGACCAGCCTTGGGCCACCGTTCGCGTTATAATTGACCATGCTGGTCAAATCGAATACTCTTTTGACTGTTATGCTTAAGGCATGCGTCGCACTTTGGCGCCGCTGGGATTCACACCATGCCAATGCCAACGATTACTATCACCGTCGACCCCGAAGCTGCCAAGGCTTATGCGGGCGCCACGACCGAGGATCAAAAGAAGATTCAGATGATTCTAGGCCTGCACTTTCGCGAACTTGCCACCTCTAAAATCCCTTCACTCAAGACTTTCATTGATGACTTAAGCGCGAAGGCTAAGGACCGCGGTCTAACTCCCGAGATCCTCGAAAACCTTCTGCATGAATAACTTGCGCTTTGTGCTTGATACCAATGTAATTGTCAGCGCGGCCTTGGTGGTGGGGTCCATTCCTCGGCAAGCTTTGAATAAAGCCCTGGACCTTGGCAAGTTGCTGATTTCGGCTGCGACAGTCGTTGAACTCGACGATGTATTGCGTCGCAATTGTTTCGATAAATACTTGACCGAGGAAGAGCGGTTGGTTTTTCTCGCGGCCCTCGTCAAGGAAGGCGAATTGGTCGATATCACGGATGCCTGCTCTGATTGCCGCGACCCAAAAGATAATAAATTCTTGGAGTTAGCTCTCAGCGCTCGTGCAACTTGCATCATTAGCGGCGACGCCGATTTGCTCATCCTACATCCTTTTCGCGGAGCGATTCCGGTCGTGACGCCGCAAGTTTTCCTGACAATGGCTTGGTGAGTCTACCTAATGATCTCGTTCCATTTCATGTTTGATTTTCCCTCAAAGAAGGCAACCGTAGACGTGTGAGACTCTCCATGGATCCATGACTCTTTGGGTTCGCTACCCCTGGCCTTCTAACCATGATCTCCTTCATTATTCCCGCCCACAATGAAGAACTGCTTCTAGGCCGCACGCTCGCCTCAGTCAACGGGGCAGCGCGCAATATGGATGAGCCCTTCGAGATCATCGTTGTCGATGATGCATCCACGGATGCCACCGCTTCAATCGCCCGCGATCACGGCGCCCAGTTGGTGAAAGTCAACTATCGCCACATTGCCGCGACGCGCAATGCCGGAGGGAGGGAAGCGCGCGGAGAATGGTTTTTCTTCATCGATGCCGACACGGTGATGACCGCTGCGGCATTGCGAGCGTCGCTTCGGGCGTTGCGCCGCGGCGCCGTGGGCGGCGGCTGTGTCTTTCTGTTTGACGGGCGGCTGCCTCTCTACGCCAAGATCGTCCATAACATCGCTTCACCCCTGGCGCATCACCTGAAGTTCGTAAGTGGCTGTTGTCTCTTTTGCACGCGGGCGGCTTTTAAGGCGGTTGGCGGCTTTCCCGAGAATTATTTCGCGGCCGAGGAACTCGTCTTCGTGGCATCGCTCAAAAGGCAAGGACGCTTTGTCGTCCCTCGCGAACGGGTGATCACGTCGGGCCGGAAAGTAAGAACTCATTCACTCACCGAAGCCCTGGCAATCTTGCTTCGTGTATTCTGGAGGGGTCCGGGACGATTCCGGAGCCGCGAGGGGCTGGACCTTTGGTATGCTCCGCGCCGGCGTGATCCAGACGAGCATGGTTTGAGTAAATAGAACTCCAAGATATGTGCTATGGAGCGTTCGCTTGCTAATGGGGTATACTAGCCCCCCACACTCTCCCACTCCTTTGCCCCGAGATCTATCATGGCTAACCAAGTCGTCTGGTTCGACGTTCCCGTTCAGGATCTGGATCGGGCTCTGCGCTTTTACTCGTCGGTCCTGGGAAGCCCCATAAAGCGCCAGGAGTTTCCGGGCATGGCCATGGGCGTCTTGCCGCATGGCGACGGCGAGGTCAGCGGTTGCCTATACCAATCCGACAAGGACAAGCCATCCGACCATGGGGTGTTGATTTATATGAATGCAAATGGCCGGCTCGATCAGGCCGTGGCAGCCGTCGAGCCCAACGGGGGCAAGGTACTCCAGCCAAAACACGCGATTGGCCCCTATGGCTTCCGAGCCATCATCCTGGACAGCGAAGGCAACCGGATCGCTTTGCATTCCGAGTAAACCGGTGGCGAGCGCGGACTTGTAAGGCTCCGTTCGCCTTTGGCGTGGGACCGACTTTCATGACCTTCATAGGCAATCATCTGAAGATGACTCTGGCCCATAAGTTGCGTGAGCAAACGAGGAGGTTGTACCAAGATGTTTTGGGTTGCCAGACTCTTTCCAGCCCAATGCCGGACCTCGATCTTTTTGAGTTTGACGACGGCTTTGTGCTAGGCGTCTTCTATGTTGATGAAAAGGACGCGCTCGGTGAGGAGAACTATGCCAAAGCCACCTGGCTGGAGATCAAATCAAAAAACCCCGAGGGATTGAAGAAAAGGTTGCAAGAATTCGGGGTGCGCGAAGTGGATTATCCCGACAGAACGCGGTTCTTTTTCCAGGCGCCCGGGGGGCAAGTCTTTCGCCTGGCGCCGCTGGACGGGGGATTATGATTGCAGGTAAGCAGCCCGCGTCTAGATTGCGGCACATCCACCACGGACCGGCGAGCTACGCTCAGGGACCTTCCCCTATAAGATTACCGTAAGAAGTTAATCAAAAGGGGAGACCACAGGCCCATGGATCGTGAGAGCTTTCGCGCATCGCTAAACGACAAATCGCCTCCGCAGGGCCTGTCGCTGGCTCTTCAGGGACTGTGGCACGCCGCCAAGGGCGATTGGCATAAAGCCCACGAATGCGCCCAAGCGCAAGAGGACCTGGAAGGCGCCTGGGTCCACGCTCATCTGCACCGCCAAGAAGGTGACCTCGCCAACGCCGGCTATTGGTATCGCCGCGCCGGCAAACCGACGGCAAATCAGTCTCTCGAAGCGGAGTGGGACGGCATCGTGGACGAGCTGTTGCCGGAGCCGGAGTGAGCATGCTGGATTTGCACTGTCACCTGCTACCTGGCGTTGACGACGGACCACGAACCCTGGAAGATTCGCTTGCTTTGGCGAGGTTTTCTGTCGCGGACGGCATCACTCAGATCGTTGCGACACCTCACTGCCATCGGCATCTCCGGCTGCTGCGTGCCGACATCTTGCCGCACGTCGCCAGGATGAACGAGGAATTGGCAAAGGCCGGTGTGCCGCTCGTCGTCTTCCCCGGTTCGGAAATCCAGTTGACTGACCCCGCCGACTACCAGCGTGACTACGAGGCTCGGCTGCTGTGCCATCTGGGCGATAATCCTGCATACACCTTATTGGAGTTTCCCTGGCAAGACGATTCCTATCCCACCGGAGCAGGCGAGCACATCCGCTGGCTCCGTGACCGCGGCACGACGCCCATCGTGGCTCATCCGGAGCGTCATGGTTATTTCCGCGACGAGCCCGGCCGGCTCAAAGAACTCGTCGATGCCGGCGCCTGGATTCAGATCACGGTCGATTCGCTCTTGGGCAACTTCGGCTCGAACGCCCAAAAGGCGGGCGGAGAACTGCTGCGTACTTACAAGGACGCCGTTTTGGCCACGGACGCCCACGGCTCGCACCGCTGCTCGGGTCTCTCCGCGGGCTACCGAATTGTCCTCGAGCAACTCGGTAAAGAAAGGGCGGAAGAGCTCAAACGGCGAGCCGAAGTAATTCTCCAAGCAATCTCGAACAAAATGCGATAGCGAGTCAAGTTGATAACTTGACCTACGAAAAACACGAGTCGAAATGCCGAGCGATCCTTGAGCCGCTCTCTGACCTTCTGCGTAAATCCGCGTAATCTGCGTTTGATTCCAAACGCAGATTACGCGGATTTACGCAGAGAACCTCTGTCCATCCACAATGGCCTTGCTACTGACTCTGTGGACCAGTGTTGCTGGACCAGAGGCTTTTAACCTGGTCCACAGGGCAGGCAAAGGAACGATTTCATATGTTTCCAAAAGGATACAGTCACAGCTTCCGCTGTTTACATATCGCAATAGTCTGGCCTCCGAATTTTGGTGCACGGCGTCATCGTGCCAACCTCTGAACTGAAACCTGGAAGAGTATTTTCGTCACCTTCACGCCGTTTACTTGTTGCTGGAAGACCCTGTGTCCTAGTTAGTTACGACAATCCTTAAGTTCCAGGCTCCGACCATTCTCTATCTCTTCCTTCGAATCCCGGAAGCCAAAGCCGGAGGCAGTAACATCCCTGGCACTGCACTTGCTTTGGCTCTCCGTCACCATGATTGTTCCCAATTCACTGATCGCTCCGCCTCGGCTTGAACTGCAGGTGCACGAGAGCCGGACCCTGGATCGGGTTCTGCCCCGCTTGGAAGCCTTCGCCATTCAAAACGGTCAACTGCCTCTTACGCGCCACCCCAGGTGGCTCAAGGTTCTTCAGGCCGGCCTACGCCACGCCCCCTTTTGCATCGAGGCCGTCGAGGACGGCAAGACACGCGGGTTCCTGCCTTTGGCTCATGTCCGCAGCCTGCTCTTCGGCAAGTTTCTCGTCAGTTTGCCGTATCTGAATTACGGCGGGGTAATGGCCGACGATGAAGAGACAGCCAACGCATTAATCAATCGCGCCGCCGACCTCGCGGATCAACTGGATGTTCGTTATCTCGAACTGCGCCACGAAGGCGGCGTCGATCACCCCGATCTGGTTCATCGCGTTTGCAGCAAGGTGCACATGCGCCTGGGATTGCCTAAGTCCTCGGACGATCTCTGGAAGGACCTGGACGCCAAAGTTCGCAACCAGGTACGCAAGGGACAGAAGGCCGGTCTAACGGTTGACTTTGGCGGACTGGAGCTATTTCCTGAGTTTTATGCGGTTTTCAGCCATAACATGCGCGACCTGGGGACTCCGGTTTACAGCCCCAAACTATTCATCGGCACGCTTCGGCAATTCCCCGGCCGAGCCGAGTTTTGCGTTGTCCGCGCCGGTGAAACTCCTGTGGCCGCGTCGCTGCTGCTGCACGGCTGGGGCGTCAGTGAAGTGCCCAGTGCCAGCTCCCTCAGGCATCACAATCACACCAATGCCAACATGCTGATGTACTGGCGACTGCTGGAGCGCGCCATCAGCCGGGGCCAAAATCAATTCGACTTCGGCCGCGCAAGTCCGGACGGCAGCACCTATCGCTTCAAGAAGCAATGGGGCGCCGAGCCGACCCCCGCCGATTGGCAATACTATCTTCGCGCCGGCGCCGTCGGCGACATGCGGCCCGACAATCCCCGCTACGAGCGCTTGATCCGTCTCTGGCAACGCCTCCCCGTCCGCCTCACGCAATGGATCGGCCCGCCGATCGTCCGCGGAATACCGTAAGAGATTGCCAAGAAAAACAGAAGATTGGCCACGAAAAACACAAAAACGCACAAAGAAATTCAAATTCAGATTTCTATTTGATTCGACCCGTTACCATAATTCCTTTTTTGTGTCTTAATGAGTTTTTCGTGGCCATTAATTCGTTTTGCCGGTTTAGCGATACCTGATAGGTTGGCCACGAAAAACACAAAAACGCACAAAGGAATTCAAGTTCAGATTTCAATCTGATTCGGCCCGTTATTTCTAATTTCTTTTTTGTGTCTTTTTGTGTTTTTCGTGGCCATTAATTCGCTTTCCAGGTCAAGCGATACCTGATAGTATCTGGGCCATTATGTCGGTAATCCTAAGCTTTGACGTTGAAGAACACGACCGCATTGAGGCGGCGGTGGGCCTGACCGTTTCGTCCGCTTTGAAAGCTCACTATCGCGCCCGGGTGGACTGTACGACGCGCTGGCTGCTCGATCTCCTGGCCGAGCGCAACATCAAAGCGACGTTCTTCGTCGTCGGCCAAATTGCCGCGGACAATCCCGGCCTGGTTCGCGCCATCAGCGACGGCGGCCACGAGGTTGCCAGCCATAGCTGGGATCACCAACGCATTCACCGGCACACGCCCGACAGCTTTCGCGAGGATTTACGCCTCAGCAAAGACGCCCTCGAACAAGCGACCGGCCAACCGGTCGTCGGCTATCGGGCGCCGACCTTCAGCATCATGCGCGAGACGGCGTGGGCCCTGGATATCCTGGCGGAATCCGGTTTCCTTTACGACTCGTCGATTTACCCCGTGCGCCACGATCGCTACGGCATCCCCAACGCCCCGCGCACGCCGTTTTGGGCTAAGGGCCGGCAGCACGAGATCCTGGAAATCCCCCCGCTGACCTGGCGGCTGCTAGGCATTAATCTCCCCGTCGGCGGCGGCGGTTACTTTCGGCTGTTGCCGCTCTGGACGATGCGCCAAGGCATCCGCCAAATGCATTACTCCGATAGCTCTCTCCCTTGGCCTTGGAAGTTCGTCCCCCCTCTCCCCCGTACTCGGGGGAGAGGGGTCGGGGGTGAGGGGGTCAGAGCACCCGCCGCGGCATGCCCCCTCACCCCAACCCCTCTCACCCGAGTACAGGGGAGAGGGGCTTCGGAAAGTTCCGCCAATAATCGAGAGGCCACTCAGCCTGATGCCCCCGGCGTGGCCATGCTGTACTTTCATCCCTGGGAATTCGACCCGGATCAGCAGAGGTTGCCGCTGGGTCGCCTGAGCCGTTTCCGCACCTATGTCGGCATCAACCGCAGCCGCCATCGACTGGCATCGTTACTCGCCGAGTACCAGTTCGCACGGGCCTGCGATGTGGCGAGAGCGTTCGAATTTCGCCAAGAGTTGCACGCCAGTATGGCACCTGCGGCGTGAAGTCCAGGCCAGGCAATCTGTTAGCGAAAGTTAACATGACTTGTAAACCTTGTTAACCGAGAGAAAGCCAGCTGGCAAGAATAACGAACATCGGCAATGGTATCGACCGAAATAAGATGGCCATAAGTTTATTGATTGCAAATGCATCTGTCATTATCGCCAAGCCAACTGTCGAACGGCCTGCCAATGGAACGGCTTTTGCTTTGAAATCGCCCGACGCTGCGATCTTTTCAGCGTTCACTATGTAGAAGGTATGCCCTTGCGACTGTCCGCTAACAAACTTGTTCTCTCCTTAGCCATCGCGCTAGCCTGGTCGATGCTCGGCATCGGCAGCCTCGCGCAGGCGGGCTACATGCCCGTCGGGACAGAACCCTCGACGGCTGTCGCGGAGACCGGAATTAACGCCGGGAAAGCCTTGCCAATCAAGAGCGACGCCACTGCAACCGAGCAACCCGGCGCAGGCCAGCCTTCGCCATCCGACAATCGCGAAGAAAGTCCCAAGCCCCAAGTCAAAGAACTGCCGGCAAACCCGTTCGCCCGCTTAAACGGCTCACCAGGCGGTAGTTCCAGCAGTTCGACGACGCCCACCGGCCCCAGCGGCCAGCCTCTAACGGCGAATCTTAACCAGCCAGTTGTTTGTCCGGAAATGGTCTGCTGGCTGGTGGAAGTGAATACCGCCTTTTCTCCTTCTCCAATTGCTTCGGGATTGTTTCATCCTCCGCGCTCTGCGCGGTAACTACCCTTTGGTCGCCCACCTGAAGCAACTGAAGTGCCTCTCATTCATGATCTGAACAGAATTCGAAGGAGATTACTGATATGAAGTTTCGAGTAATGGCTTTGACGCTGGCTGCCCTTGTGGCGACCTATTTGCCAGCCAAAGCCGGTTTCATTGATACCGTCACGCCGAACGGTACTGATCAACAATATGAAGACATCAGCCGCGAGCATGTCTTCTTCAATGGTAACGCCACACTTTCCGCCGGTGTTGATATTGTCGGCTTCAGCCAAATCAACACCAAGACAGGTGGTCCGACTACACCCAACAATATCTATGTCGTTTTCGCAATAAGGGTGACAGCCACTGGCGCGGCGAGCGTTGGCGGATCTCCACAAGGCGTTGACTTTGGGGCCGTACCGGATGTTTCCCCAAATAGCCTTGCAGCCATTCTGGGTCCGACCTTTGCAGGTACATCCCTTGCTTTATTCGATCTGCCCCAAGGAAGTGCATTTCCTACGAACCTGGTGAACGCGGCGCCCTCTGCCGCCGCAACCATTGTGGATTACCTCAAAAACATCCAGGCAAACGGCAATCTCGAATTTGGCATGGGCTTCGTAAATCCGGATAACTTTTTCCAGGCTTTGACTCAGTTTCCCCTTACTCCCGGGATGGTTACTCCCGCGCTCTTGAATAGCTCAACGACGACACAGACGTTGGGAAGTTTCGACGGTGCCTTGGATCTCACCTTTAATAAAACTTTTCTCACATTCAATGACACCATTGGAGGCGTTCTTAATCATAACGGCACTTTGAGCAACACTCAGTTTGCCGTTCAAAGAGGCTCACTCGGTGGTGGATCGAATGATGTTTCTGGTACCTATCCGAACTATGGCAATCCTGGCGTGCAGGACAATGCCTCCTTCGTCGTAAACGTATCGTCGATCGTGCCGGAACCGGCTTCTATGATTCTGTTTGGCATCGGCAGCCTTGGCGTTATGGGCCTAGTCCATCGCCGTCGCCAAAAGGCAGTGGTTGCCTAGGCGTTTGTCGTTTTTGATGTTTCTGAAGGCCCTTCGATTCCGAGGGGCCTTCTTTTTTGTTTTTCTCAGATTGAATCAAATACTCACCATTTGACAAAACAATGAATGACGCACGGCGCCTTGGCGCGGCGGGCTAAGCTGCCTTATTGCCAGTTTCCATTCTTCATCGCTCCACAGCCGCATGCACGTTACCAGTCCGTCCCACCAAAATAACAAAGGCGCTATTGGAAGCAGCCAACACCAAATAAAGCGGCGCAGCCTGCCCGGCCTCGAGCAGAACCAAAGTGGCAAGATCAAAGCGGGAACGATTGATCCGAACATGAATAGCGTCGATACCAGTGTCTTCCGCAACGGCTCAAAAACGAGAAGATGATCAGCGGATTTCACCATCGAACTTAAGACGCTCAAGCGCGCCTCGGGCGGGATATGATGAAAGGTCCCAGAAAGGACCAGGAGCGTCTTCGGGTCCCAATGCTGCGGCAGCGAAAAATCGACGGGATCGAGGCGGGCGCGGACCTTTCCCGGATAGCGCTTTTCCAAGCCCTCGTAAGCCGTCCGGTCTGGCAAAAAATCACAAACGACAAGCGAAAGGCCGTCCGAACGGGGATCCTCGGCCATGTGCCGAGTAATCGGCGCGCTGCCCGCACCAAGTTCGACAATGGTTCTTAAGCCACCCTCATGCGCAAAGCAAAGCGCTTCGTCGGCGACCCAGCTATAGTAAAGCCGAAACGGCTTGGTATTGCCGCACTCGAGGATTTCACGCATGGTGTCCCTAAGGGTATTCGGAAGCCAATCAAAATCCATGAACTCGAAAAGGTGGGGGAATTTCATGGTGATTTCGTTTCAATGTGAGAATCAGGTTATTTTAAAGATACCTGCCAAGGCAGCCGTCCCGTTCGCCCACTGGGATTAGCCGCGAAGCCGAATCGCAGGAGAAACCCTGGTCGACCCGCGCCGATTTCCGGCACCAAACGACGAGAATCTTCTGCTAGCGCTGCGAGCTTTTCGCGGCCAATCGAGGCCAGTAATTCCGGGCTGGCGAAGCGCGCGATCGTCTCCAACACCGGCATAGACATCATGGGTTGAACGGCAAGGCCCGCCTCGGCTAATGCCAACCATGCGCGTTGCATGGCTCGGCCAACGAGCAAATAGGCCGACTCGTCATGATCGGGAGCAACGATCAAGCAAAGTCCGCTTGCGCTCTCAACCAGCTTGCGGGCATGCGACCCAAAAACAAATTGTGCGGAACACTTCACCAGAAAACTCGGGATCCAGGGCAACAGTCGCAACGCCATACGCTCCCCTCGAGACGCTTCCAATGAGGCAAGCGGCAGTCCAATCTCAACTTCGGCGTCGGGCGGTTGATCAAAGCGGATGTTGGCCAAGAAAGCGGCCCGCATCGACCGTTGGCTGAAGAGGAGAGCGTCACTGCGCCCCATGAGGGCAGCAAGGCCCATGCGCCGATCGCGATCAGTAATCCAGTTGGTGACGACGCCTTCCAAAGGAGGGGTCGCCTCGGTTAGGCACCGATGGACTTCGGAAGGGATCGGGCGGCCATCGTAGTAGCGGCGGTTGGTTACGCGGGCGCCGATGGCGTTCTCGATCACTCCAGCGCCTTCCGAAACGTCTGGCAAACAGACTCTGGCGACGGCAGGAGGCTGGGCTTCTTCCAGATTTACGGTCCAACCATTGTTCCGAGCGGTCCTAAGCAGGTTCTCGACCCCGGCTCCAATGGCGACTCGAGCCATGAGTTGGTTAACGTTCATTGGTGAGGAATCACGGGTTTCATCCACAAAGAAAGTAATGACGCCGGCGGCTTCATCGACCATGAACCGCCAAGGTTGCATATTATCGCCGGAGGGCGCCCGCGTGGCGGCAGTAAGCAATGTTTGTAGCGATGCCTTCATAGGGCAGTAACTATGTCAAGCGTGAGACGTTTACCAGCTGGATTCCACTTGCCATTCGGCTCTAACCTCGCATTAATCGATCAAAACCCGCATATTGGAAAAACTCGGCACAGCCGGCAGTGTTTCCCCACCATCAAATTGCTGGATGATTGACGAGCAAAACCGGGCGACCTACAATCCCCAGGGATGCCTGGCCATAGCTTTTCGCAAGCTCCATTCTCGCGGCGTCGTTTGGCTTTTCAAGTCTAAGGGATGTTATGGCGGCCCAAGGGCATGGCTGAGCCAAGCCGTCGCGATTTGAAGTGGTTTTATTATGTGCATATTAGTAAGTTTGCCGCTTTGATTCCCATTAGGCCGATCTTCGGGCCGGACTGAATAGGGCCGATTTCTGTTTCCCCACTATAAGGCGCTCATCTATGAATCCCACCGATACGCTCGATCACGTGAAAGCCGCTTGGGTCCGCAACACCGGTCCGGCTCGGGAGGACCTGGTCGAAGACCTCCTTTTTCAAGAGGACATGGAACGGTTCTGGCTGATCTTGGGAGGGCATATTTTCTTCCAAACGCTTAGGGCCGCAGTAAAGCTGGATTTGTTCAGCTTACTCTCGCGTGAAGGCGGACTTACGCGCCCGGAAATCGCCAAGCGACTGGGGATTCAGGAAAAGCCGGCCCGAATTTTGCTGCTCGGATGCGCGGCCTTGAAATTGGTTCGTAAAGAAGGGCCAAGGTATATCAATAGCCCTATTGCCGAGATCCTGCTTACGCGTCATAGCCCAAAAAACTGCACATCGTTCATAGAATTGGAGCACCACGTCATCTACAAAGCCATGCACAATTTCCACGATGCGATCAAGGCCAATGAAAACGTCGGCCTCCGCGAATTCAAGGGCGCCGAACCGACTCTGTACCAACGCCTGGTTCATTACCCTGACCTCGAAAAAATCTTTCAAGACGCCATGGAAGAGATCTCGGTCCAGGCCAATACGTCGTTCGCGCGGCTTGTTGATTTGTCGCACATCAAGCACTTGGTGGATGTCGGCGGCGGCAACGGGGCGAACATCATTGAACTGGCGCGCAAAAACCCGACCCTGCGCGCCTCGGTATTTGACTCGGCCACAGTATGCCAAATCGCTCGCGAGAACATCAAAAAGGCTGGTCTTGCCGATCGTCTGAGTGCCGTGCCGGGCAACTGTTTTATGGATCCCTTCCCCAAAGGGGTCGATGGCATCATGTTCGCGCATTTCTTCACGATATGGACCGAGGAAAAGGACCGCCTGCTTCTCAAAAAGTGTTACGATGCCCTGCCATCGGGCGGATCGGTCATCCTTTTCAACATGATGCAATCCGACAACGAGGACGGTCCTTTGAGTGCGGCCATCGGCTCGCCTTATTTCCTGACGCTGGCAACCGGCGAAGGCATGCTCTATACGTGGAGCGAATATGAGGCATGGATGAAGGACTGTGGGTTCAAGAACATTACCAGGCAAGAATTGCCCAAGGATCACGGCGTCATCATGGGTAGGAAGCCGTGAGGATACCTGAGGAGGAAGAACTTAAGCCATCACTGCTTTGTAAGGAATTTTAGAAGCAAGTATCTCTTGAGCCGTTGCAACGGGTGGTATTGACCGCCAACAATTAGCCGTCCCCGAACGTAGCGCGCCAAATATGGGTCATACTGGTGGTAATGCGGAGCGCAGAGCAACCGTCCGCGCTTGAGGAGGATCTTGAGGACCTCGGCGGCGAGCACCCCTGCGGCCAGTTGACAGGCCGAACTTACTGATGGCCCTGTGTGGGCTTTGAAGTCGATGTACGATGAATCCAAATAACTTCGGTGAGTTGCTCGGGGCGCCATGCCGACGATGTAGGCCGCGAATTGCTCGATCCGATTCAAATCATCGCAAAGACCAAAATACCTGTCGAAACTCATTCCGCTTGGATCGAAGATCACCCATACGGTGCTAAACCCGACCGGTCCTGCGCCCAGCCCGTAAATCCCTTTCCTTGCCGCCAGCCGAAACAGCAGCCGACGTACTTCGATATCGAACGCTTCGATGCCGTCGACAAAGACGTCGACGTCTTCCAAAAAGCGCTCGGCGTTTTGCGGTCCGACGCGCTCCTTGAAGACGCGAATATCGGCCTTGGGATTGATGTCATGAACGATCTCGGCCATGACTTCCGCTTTGGCCCGTCCCATCGCACTCTGCGTTGCTCCGAATTGGCGATTGGTGTTGGCCAACTCGAACACATCAGGATCGGCTATGGTGAATCGGCCAATGCCCAATCGAGCCAGTGTCACCAGATCGATGCCGCCCACGCCACCCAATCCGGCAACGGCGACTCGACTGTTACGGAGGATCTCTTGTTCCTCGGGACGGATTAGTCCTCGGTTTCGGCAGAAGGCCTCATCGTATGACCAGCCAGGGGGGGGTTGGTCAGACTGGTCGGGCACCAGAATACTCTGCGCTTTGTTTGCGGCCATGGTGACCGGCCCTAATCATAAGGATGCTGGCTGCCAGTTGAACTACAAGGGGTCTAGTTAGGGCCTTACTTGGCCTCAATCATCGCTCGCACACGCAGGTTCGGGGGCAGATGTCGGCGCTGTCCAGATCGATCAATACTTCCCTGAAATAAAGATCTTTGTACTCGCCAGGCGAGTCGGTTTGTGGCGAGCGTTTGCCCATGCGCGGGACCACAATTGCAACCTTACCGGACATTTCCTTATCCAGCAACGCATCCGACGTAATCGTCGTCTTCTGCCCTTGTTTGACCCGTGAAGCATCAAATTCCTCGATGAAAGCCCGGACCCGGCGTTTCGATAGGTCAGCGAGAATAAGAACGGGCTGAACACTATTCGGGCCGGCCAATTCGCCCGGCTCGCAGTAAACTTGCAAGATCGAGCCGTCGCAGGGGGCGAGGAGGCGTGTCTTGGCGAGTTCCGCCTCGGCCAGCCGCAGCCGCGCTTGGGCCGCCTCGACGCGTCCCTTCGCCGCGTTAACCTCATCCACCTGGGCGGGGGCCTCGACAAGTTCGTGATCGGACTTGGCGGATTCATATTCCGCCTGGGCTCTTATCATCTTGAAGTAATCACCGTCCAGTTGTTCCTTGCTAACCTGGCCTTGGCCCGCGGAGAGCCGCTTGCTGCGCTCGTAATCCGCTTTGGCCTGGTCGAAAAGCGCCTGTTTGGCTTTTTCAATCGAGGCTACGGCTTTGCGGCGCTCGGGCCGTTCGCCGTTAATGAGCCGGTCAAGAGTGGCCTGGGCGATGTTGACCTCGGCTTTAGAAAGAGCGGCTTGCTGCTTTTGAGTTTCGTTTTGGAGTTCCAATAGCAAGTCGCCCTTCTTAACTTTCGCATTCTCGCGGTAATTGATGGCCATGATCGTTCCTTGGACCTCGGGCCGAATGGCGATTTCCGGCTGAGCGCCTTCGACGACGCCGTTAGCGGCCACAAAATCGGTCAAGGAGACCATAGCTTTCGGATCGATCACGGCGGATCGGCCGCTGTCCCCACGGAGAAAGTAGCTCATCCCCGTGCCGGCCAAGGCGCCGAAAATCAAAATGAAGGGGAGAATCTTCATGCCACTTGCTCCGTGAGAAAATCGGGAAGTTCAATTTGCGATAGCGTTCCTTGCCGGCTGTCAGCGGGTCGCGCCCATTCGTGCGTGAGTTGACCATCTTCGAGCCGGAGGATACGGTCGGCAAAGGGGAAAATGCGATTATCGTGCGTCACCACCACCAACGTAACGCCGCGGTCCTGCACCAGTCTTGTAAGCAGCTTGAGAATAGCCCGCCCATTGGTCGCATCGAGGGAAGCGGTGGGTTCATCGGCGAATAGGATAGCCGGGTTGACGGCCAGGGCGCGGGCGACGGCAATGCGCTGGCATTCCCCGGTGCTAAGCTTGCTCGGCCGCAGATGTTGACGATGCCAGAGCCCGACCTGATTGAGCAATTCCTCGCCTCGTTCGCTCGCCTCTTTCATGGGCGTCCCGCGCATGGTGAGGGCCAGCCGAATATTGTCGAGGGCCGACAGAGTCGGGAAAAGATTGAAGCTCTGGAAAATGAAGCCGAGGTAGTTGCGCCGAAACACGGTTAATTGATCGGGCGTCAGTCGGGTGATTTCCTGCTCGAGGATTTTTACGCTGCCAGAGTCCGCGGCCAGGATGCAGCCCAGGATGGAAAGTAGAGTCGTTTTCCCGCTGCCGGAAGGGCCGACCAGGAACACCGTTTCGCCGCGGTGCACGTCAAGGCTTACACCGCGCAAAATTGCCGCCTGGCGTTGGCCGGTGCCAAAGCCCTTGCAAATATCGGCGGCTTGAATGGCGGGTTTCATGACGTTGTTCGTTGTTCGTTGTTGGTTGTTCGTTGTTCGTTGCCAACGGGTTTTCTTGCAACGAACCACGAACGACAAATCAACTCCTTAAGACACTCGCTGGATCGATGCGGCGAATACGCCAATAGGGGAGCCAGGCGGCAATAACACATACGATTAGCACGAGGACCACACTGAGAGCGCCGACCCAGGGGGTTAAGACCACTGGGGCGCGGGGGTTAGTCATGACCTGAGCAAGGAAAACGGATCCAGCAAGTCCAATTACAGAGCCCAGGACGGCATTGCCTACCGCTTGGGCAAGCAAAAAGCGGGCAATGCAATGATCATCCGCCCCCATAGCCTTTAAGGTGCCAAACTCGCGAAGACGCTCGTTAACGGAAGCGTAAAGCGTCTGAGCGACGACAGCCAAGCCCACCAGCAGGCCCAAAAACGCGGCTAATCCGAAACTAATACCGATACCTGTTCTTGTCAGCCAATATTGCATGCACATCAAGCTATAAGTGCGACGATCGTAGACGTCCAAATCAGGTAGCCGCTCGCGAATTCTACTAATTAATTCCTTAATGTCAGTTCCAGGCTTTGCTTTGACGAGAAAATACGAACATTGCTGAGGTGGGATGCCAACCGTGTATTTAGTGCGGGCTCGTTCAATAGTCGTGAAAACGTAAGGATTGGTCGTGAAGCCAACGATTCCATTCGTCATGCCGACAATTTTTGCTTTATGGCCGTTTATTTCGCGGGTATCGCCTATTCGGCAGTCACCCAGCTTTGCCGCATCACAAGCATCTACCAGAATTCCGTCTGGATGACGAATAGCGCGAGGATCGCCTTGGGCCATGGCCCAGGCATTACCAAGTAGACTGGCTGATTCACTGCCCACCACGATTACGTTTTCAAATTCGCCATTGGGCATCGTCGCTTGGCCAAACATAACCACATAAGGGTCAGCACGCTCGACCCCCTCAACGCCTCTTATTCTCTGAATCCAGCGCTCAGGAATGAAGGTTCCGATGTCCACGTTATTCATGTGGCGGTGTCCGACCCAAATATCGGCCTGGCCGTAATCGACTAGCAAACTTGCTTTTTGGATGAAGCCGAGCAGAAGACCGCCTTGGAGATTGACAAGCACAACCGAAAAGCCGACCCCGAGAAGGGAGGTGAGCAATTTGCCGCGGTCGGCTAACATTGCCCTAATTGCGAGGAGCCACATGGTCGTATCCTATCGCCAGCGTATCATGCTGGTCTTTCGACCAACGACTTCCAAGATATTCTTAATAATCAAGGAATCCGCGTGACTCGAGTGGTCTGCGAATTCGCGAATCAAATGAGCGGGCATAAGGTGAGTTTCAAGGACTTGATTGGGAAGGGCTTCAGACATTATGTACTCGTACATTGCCGGTTTAGTTTTAAGAAGGTCCATATCGAGGAAATAGGCTTCAGCAGGATGATTTTGGACGGAAGGATAAGCCCGCCATGGGCCGAGTGGAACAAAGCCCAGAACTTTACGATAGTAATTGCGATGCTTTGGGTTTACGCTTATCACCCACGAATCACCCCCCTGACGAAGCGTGTACTGAATCAGAATCCGGATTAATGAGGTAAAAACCGGGATGAATTCCCTTAAACTCAAGCCTTTGTCTGCCAGACTGGTCGCTTCACCAAACCGTCTTCCTTGGCTGCGCAAGCCGTTAATCTCGTTCCCATAGACGCACTCCATGGGAAGTCCAAGCACGTTATTGTCTAACACCAACGAAAGCGTGGCGATCACATTGCCTTGATGCTTGGCAACAAACGTAACCGCATCGGGCAACGCATGAAATGGCGTAAAACGTAGGCCGTTAGAATCGGCAGATTCGTAGCCGCGGGCACGATAGGTCTCACCCAGCAATTCGAACGCCTGTTCCCATTCCTTGCGCTCGGAAGCGATCTTCACTTCAATCGTGCGAGCGATCCCAGGAACGGCAAAAGATCGGCAGATTCGGCGTTCAACAATCGTCTCATTCAGGGCTTCAGAAGCGCCTTTGGCAATCTCTAAGTCTTCGGGCAAATAAATGGCGTGAGCTGTCGCAGGCATTGAAGTGGATCCTCCGATTACAAGGTGCAAAAATCTCATACGTTGAGAAGACTAAGTCGCTCTCGCACCAAATTCGCTATGTTCGCTAGAACCCCTAAACAAACGAAGCGAGTCTAATTAGTCACAAAGACACAATCAAGCATAAAAATAGTTTCGGATGAAGATGCCCCAAATCTTATCCAGCTTCCGCCCCCGGTCTAAGTTGCTCCGAGTGGCCGCCTTTTTAATGCCTTTAACCATTCCAAATTAAAGAATCCGCACAAAGCCCACTCCGTCTCACGCCGCATGTAAGGCGTCGGATGGAGGCACCAGCTTCATTGCTGGAAGTGGAGACGGAACTTGCATTGCCTTTACCAAGCGCCCTTGCTCGGAAGGCAAATAGCTGGACAAAATAGGGAGAAATTAAAACTGTTCCGGTTAGCTTCGACGGGACAAACCGAGACGCAGAGATGGAGAGGGGGGAACCCTGTAGGGCGCCGATAACTCCATCCAATGGATCGAGTCCAATCACTTCGCTGATGATTCACATTGGAGGCCACATCCACTTTAGCTTAGCCGGTTCGAGTGTCAAGCAATATTAGCCCTTAATTGTGGCAAAAGCTAAAGAATCCCCACTACCAGAACAATCGGGCTCGAAAGGAGAACCCGACGTAGCTTGTTAACCGGCGTTAACAGGACGTTAATCCTTAGCAACCCAGTTGCCGCCCTGGCGTGATGCCTTGCGATTTGAGATAACATGCAGTGTGATATGTAACTCCTTATGCCACTGAAACTTACATCTATTAACCAAGAATCCGCAAACAGCACTGGAGCGGGTGGCACAATCCTTGCTAAGTCCCTCTCCTTCGCAATGAAATGCTCTTAAGTCCTCGAACTGATCTCAAAACCCCGCACCAGGAAAACTGAGTTCGAGGCCCGGAATTTGAGTCCGCGCTTTTCACGGAGCGGTTGACCAACTTTCAAGGTGTAACCATGCCAAAAGCTGCTAAAGGGTTTGGCTAACCGGAGGTCGAGATCAGCTCCTTTCCGCGGTTCCCCTACGAGGTAATTTCCAGCATGAGACGTGTAAATCTAAAGATCCTCGGTATAGCTCTGGTAAGCATCCTAATGCTGGGTCTTGGGGTCCACTTCTTGCATGCTTATCAAATCAAACGGAATGCGGGGGTTTTTCTCGACTTGGCCGGCCGGGAAGAAATGAATGGAAATAAGTCAAAGGCCATCGAGTACTTGCAAAGGTATCTAGTTTATAACCCAGACAACAAAGAGGCCCAAGCAAAGCGGGCGATACTGATCGCCGAGCAAGCGGAATCGTTTCCTCGTTTTGAGAGTATTCGGGATGCGATTCTTCTATGTGATCAGGTGCTTCGTGAGTCTCCAGACCGCCATGATGTACGCCGCAAGACGGTTATCTTGAAACTCCGACTCGGTCGTTTCAGTGAAGCCCTTGAAGAGGTCGAGAAAATCATTGTCGCGCTTCCCGACGATGCGGAGCTTTTTGACCTTCAGGGCCAATGCCAATTTCATGCGGACGGAAGCTGGTTCCGGGTTGGTGGCGCCGCACTAATACCGGGCGAACTGTCCTGGAACATTCAAGGCCTGATAAAGGAGATCAGCAGAACCGACTTAAATTACCAAAAGAACTTGGAAAGGGCGTACGCGACAGCCAATACCGCGTTTCAAAATGCAATCATGAAGGACTCGACCCGACTCGCCGCTTATGAGCGCAGGGCCTACTTGAACCAATTTGCTCGCGAGCGCTTTCTTGAATTGGAAAGAACCAACGATAAGGAGCCCGAGAGGAAGGATCCGAGCCCGTCGGCAAAGGCCAAGCAAGAGGCTGATCAATGCATTTTAGACATGGTTGGCAATAATCCAGGCGCGCATGATGCCTATCTCAACCGTATCCAATACCGCAAAGCTTTTGCTTCAACTAAGGATGTGACAGATAAGGCGTGGACCCAGCAGAATCTCGATGACCTGAAAATGGCGCGGGAACTGTCCCCGGAAAATGAATCCGTTCTTTTGGCCTCCGCCGAACAAGCCTTCGACGCCGGTGACAGTGACTCGGCCCGCAAGTCTCTTGAAAAAGGGGTTGAACTCTATCCCAAAGGCACAACCTTTTATGAAGTCCTAGCTCGGCTGGAATTGGCGGAAAAAAACCCGGACAAAGCGATCGGTTGGATGCGCCGCTATGTTGATGCCGAACCCAACAACCCAGTCATGCGCTGGCGCGTGGCGCAGCTTTTAATTGACACCGGACATGGCGAGCAGGCGGAAACCGACCTTCAGGCCTTGGAAAAGACACCGGCATCGGCACTGGTGAGTTTCTTGAAAGCAAGGATCGCGCTTAGGAATCGCGACTGGATTCTTGCGAGCAATTTGCTTGAAGGGGTCCGGACAAGGTTGGATGTATTGGCTGGCACCCCCGTTTTTGCAAGCTTTCCGGCCGAAGCCGACTTGATGCTGGCCGAGTGTTATGAGCGGCTCGAGGAAAAGGACCGGCTCCTGGATACGAGTAAGCGCTTGGCACAACAGAATGGGCAGTTGCCTATTGCACTGGTCCAACTCGCCAAAGCCCAAGAGAAAAACGGCCAGTTAGCCGAGGCCTTGGCCAATTATCGCTTGCTGGCAGTCCGAGACCCTTCCTTCCAAATTGACATAGTGCGCTTAACCTTCCGCCTCAATCTCCGGTCTGAGGTCAAGAGATTGGCAATGGAAGGAACGAAGTCGAGATTTTGGTTGGATCTCGAAGGCCGCTTGGATCAAGCAGAGCAGACCGGTCAAAGGCTCGCTGACATGGTCCGCGAGCGCGTCAATGTCAAGGTCGCCCAAAGCTACTTCTTTCCGCCCAGCGAAAAGGAGAAGGCGGCACAGCTCCGCGAAGAGGCTCGGCAGTTAGTGGATCGGTCCCGCGATTTGTTCGCCAATGAGCTCGATTATTGGTTGACGCTGGTTAACGTCGTTGAACGTCAAGGACAAGAGGACGCTGCCCTGGTTTTGCTTAATGAGGCACGAAAACAGACGGGGGAAAGCGTATCTTTGCGATTGGCCTTTGGCGGCCATTGGCTACAGGATCTAGTTTCCAAGGACAAAAAAGCGTTTGCCGAAAGGTCCCTGGCCGAGCTGGAAATGGGGTTGGACCAGTTTTCTCCTTCCGAGCAGATTGGTTTGCTGGCCGGCCTGGCGGAAATTCGAGAACGTGCCGGTCAAGTGGCAGAGGCGAAGCGCCTGTGGACGGAGGTCTCAAAGAAAGATATTTCCGTGGGTCGTTCCCAGGCTCTCACGTCCCGTTTGCGTTTGTTTGATTTGGCCATGCTCGAAAAGGATGAGGAAAGGGTTAAGGAAATACTGGCCGAAATCACCAAAATGGAAGGCCAAGAAGAAGGCGTCATCTGGAGATACGCTGAAGCGACACGGCTGATAAGCTTTTCCCAAGAGGATAAAAAGGAGCTTCAGCACACCTTGGACCAAGCCCGAAAGTTGCTCGTTGAAGCGGCCAGCCGCCGCGCCAATTGGCCCCGCCTTGTCTTGCTGCAAGCATACATTTCCGATCGCCAAGCTTCTATGCTTCGTGGCGATAGCGAGAAGAGCAAGCCGTCACAAGAATGCCTGCGGATGACTGACCGGGCGATCGAGGAGTATCAACGGGCGATTGACCTAGGAGAACGACGGCCCGAAGTAGTCCAGCGGACCATTCAGCTCCTGGTTGGCGCCAACCGAAATGAGGATGCGGAACGGATGCTTAGCGATTACCAGGCCAAGGATGGAGTCTTATCACCGCAGTTGACCAAAATGGCCGCGGTAGTTGCATTGAAGAAAGGTGACAAAGAGGAAGCCAGGAAGTTGGCTATTCTGGCTCTCCAGTCCGTCCGGGCCGACACCAAGGATGCAGCAGAGCTTTTGTGGCTGGCCAAGCATCTTTATGAATCCGGAGCGCCATCCCGCGAAGTCGAGGCCCTTTTATTGTTCGCAAAGAAGGCCGACGATAAGGATCCCGCTGTATGGCTGTCCCTTGTTTCGTACTACAGTGCGCAGGGCATTGAAGAGGCGGAGGCCATTCTGAAAGAAGCGGAGACCAAGCTTACGGCACTTAAGGACCATGTTGCTCTAGGGCAATGTTTCGAGGCCCTTGGCCATATCGAAGATGCGGAAAAACAATTCCTGGCCAACCTGAAAGCCAAGCCGGAAGAGGTTAGCCCTGTGCAACTGCTCGCGCTCTTTTACGTAAACCATGGGCAAATACCCAAGGCAAAGCCCTACCTGCGCCAGCTTCTCGATACGGACAAGAATAAACCCGAAATTCAAGTTTGGGCCAGAAGGAGACTGGCTTTAACTCTTATGGCAGATCGCGTTTACCCCAACTATCCAAATTACTTGGAAGCTCTTCATTTAATTGAAATCAACCAGAAACTGTCGCCAGTTTTGGCGGAGGAGGCCAAAGATTGGGAGGACAAACGAATCAAGGCGAGAATTCTCGCTTCACGACCTGAAAGGCGTAAAGAAGCCCTTAAGCTTCTGGAGGAGGTAGCCGCCAAGCAACCACTTTCCCCAGACGACGAATTCCTACAGGCCCAGCTATACGACGATAGCCAATGGACCAAAGCGCAGATGAACCTGAGGCATCTCTTAGGCGTCGTTGCTCCTCCCGCCAATGGGCCTTATCTGGTCTATCTCATTCAAGGATTGATTAAACAAAGGGAGTTTTCAGAAGCACCTCACTGGTTGAATCAACTTGAAAAACTCTACCCCAATGCAATCGAAACTCTAGCCCTTCGCGCCCAACTGCTTAAGGAGCAAAGCGGCGTTGCCCAGGCGGAGGAATTCCTGACGCAAAGGTCAAAGGACAAAGAAGCCCCGCTTATGCTAATTGCCGACCTTTTGGAAAAGTTCGGCCGGCCGGAGTCCGCCGAACGCGTCTACCGAACGGCGGTGGAGCATTCCAAGGGGCCCCAAACCGTTCTAGTTTTCACCGGTTTTCTCGGCAGGCAAAACCGAACGAAAGAGGCGCTCGATTTATGTATAAAAGCAAGGGAAACCTGTCCCGCCGAATCGGTGGCCGCCACTTCGGTCGGCTTGCTGCGTGTTGCTAAGGACCCAGCAATCCAGGCAGCCGGAGCTGAAGCGGTTCGCGTCTGGCTCGAAAAGGTTCTTGAAAAGGACCCGAAGCCTGCCTTGCTTGCTACTCTGGCGGACCTCTTTGATTTGACCGGCAATTATACCGAAGCCGAACAGATGTGGCGTAACACGTTGGCCAAGGACTCAACCAACGTTATGGCCCTCAATAACCTTGCTTGTTTGCTCGCCTACCGGCAGGTCTCTGGGATGGAGGCTCAGCAATTGATTGACCAGGCCATCGAACTATATGGACCGGACGCGGAGATGCTGGATACGCAAGGCATGGTCTACCTGGCCCGTAAGGAGGCGAAGGTCGCCATTGAAAAGCTGCAATTGGCTGTTCAGTTGAAGCCTTCGGCTACCAAGCAATTTCACCTGGCTCAGGCCCATTTGATGGACAACGACGCCAAGGCCGCGCGAGCGGCATGGCAGGACGCCATCAAGAGCGGGCTGAAAAAAGAACTGCTACACCCCTTGGAGAAAGAAGCTTTCGACAGACTAAAAGAAGCTTTCGACAGACCAGAATAGGAAATGGCCAGTAATCCTTGAAATTCTTGGAGGCCCTCAAGGCAAAAGGATAATCCTTATCGGATCTCGAATGGTGCCTCCCGGCTTCATAGACGACACCCAGGAAAACCCCTGACCAAACCGGAAGATCCAGCGAGTTAAGAGCGCTTCATCAGGATGTAAACAGACGTTTATTTTGTATAGCAGCGCATTTGTGAATGGGGCCTTAACGACGACGATTTTGAAAGCAAGCAAGCCCCGTTTCCGGTGAAAATGCAGGCTTTGTATTCCGGTATTTACTTTTTTTGACATTTGGCGCTATTTGTGCTTGGAAATACGGAACAGGGAAGCTTGACATAGGAAATCCATCCCCTTTAGAGCTTTTGGGAATCTCAGAATGCCTGGATTCCTGAGCCGATTTGCACCATCACCGGCCTGCTAGCAAGAGCCAGCCTTGGGACTGCCTCTAGCCTGTGGTTGCCCTCAGCGAAGTCGCTGTAAGGTGCCCGAGAACGAGGAAGTTTCATGACTGTCTGTTTAGTGACGGGCGGGGCCGGCTTTATCGGGTCCCATGTGGTGGAAGCCCTGGTGGCCCGCGGCGAAACGGTCCGGGTGTTCGACAATTTTACGACGGGTTCCAAAACCAATTTAGACTCGGTTCAAGAGGAAATCGAAGTCATCGTTGGCGACGTGACCGATTCCGTTGCGGTTCGCAAGGCCATGCAGGGCGTGGAACTTGTTTTCCATCTCGCCGCCCTGGCGCCGGCTCCCTCCCAGGGCATTGACCCGCTGGTCGTTCATCACGTCGTGGCGACCGGCACGCTTCATGTGTTGCAAGCGGCCCGCGAAGTTCAGGCACGGCGGGTCGTTTTCGCCGGCAGCGCCAACGTTTATCGGTCGGAGGATGATGCGCCTCGTCAGGAGATCGATCCGACGGCCCCGCGTTCGCTCTACTCCATTGCCAAGTTGACGGCCGAGGACTATTGTTCAGCTTTTCACCAGATCTATGGCCTGGACACCGTGAGGCTGAGGTATTTCAACGTTTTTGGGCCCCGTCAATCGGCCGGCAACCTCCATGCGGAACTGGTCGCTCGCCTTTTGCAGAGCATGAGCGCGGGCAAGAGGCCACTTTTGCGAGGCGACGGCCGACAAAAACGCGACTTCACTTATGTCAGCGACGTTGTCCAGGCAAACCTCCTCGCCGCTGATGCTCCACGCGTCGCCGGCAAGGTTTACAACATCGCGACAGGCCAGCCTACGTCTCTTCTGGACTTGGTTGCGGCCATCAACGAAGTCCTTGGCGCCAAGCTTTCCGTGATTCAAGACCGTGGCGCCAACGACGGTCCGCGGCATTTGTGGGCTAATATTGTGCAGGCGCAGACCGAACTGGGCTATTGTCCCTGCACCGACTTGATGCGCGATTTGCGAAGTTGTTTAAGCATGGACACTGAAAGTTTTGAGGCGGACCCTGTCCAAGTTCGCTGGGACGGTCCAATCACGTCTCGCGGCAAGCGGCCTGTCGGGATAACCTCGGCACCATCCCTGGCCAATGAAACGGTTGGCAAAGTCACGACCGCGGAAAGTCGGTAACAGGATTGAGGAGGCATCCTCGTGGAACACGATCCTGTCAACAGAGTGCTGTCAGCCATTGCTCGATCAAACGTCGTCGCTGCAGCGCAGTCGGTCCGTCGCGATGGCGGCATCGAGCTGGCGGTCGGCGATCTCAAGCCACGCGCGCTTTATCCCGAAGAGATCACACGTCTGCAATGCGCGGGTAATAAGTGTAACGATTGGTCGCGCGTCCGCGTTGTTGAAGGCTTCGATTATCGGCGCGTTCGTAATAATGTTTTCCTCGGCGATGTTGTCCTGGGTCGCTTCGCCGGGCAGTTGACGCTGGCAGAAAAAGTGGAGTTGCCGGCGGGCGTTTACGGCAGTACGGTTGCCGACAGCATCATCGGCAACGATGCCCTCGTCCAAGACGTTCGACTTCTTGCCAACGTCGTCGTCGGCGAAGCGGCGATTCTCTTCGACTGCGGCCGCATCGTCTGCGAAGGGACAACTACCTTTGGCAATGGCTTCGATCTGCCATTGGCTATTGAGACTGGCGGGCGCGAAGTGCCCGTCCATGCGGAAATCGACGTGGGCCTTGCGGAAATCATCGCTCTGCGCCGCTCCGATTCGGCTCTCCTCGATCGCCATCGCCAAGCTGTCGCCGACTATGCCACCCTGGTCCGGTCCACCAGGACAATCATCGAGCGCGAAGCTGTTATTCGGCATACGCCTTACGTCCGCAATGCCTACATCGGCCCTCACGCCGTCATCGATAGTGCTACGCTGGTGGCCGATACAACATTGCTCAGCAACAGCGATGAACCGGCCCGAGTTGAGTCGCGTGCCTGCGTCACCGAGTCCGTCTTGCAATGGGGCGCCAAGGTTCGCACCCTGGCTATCGTGGAGCGGTCCGTTTTAACGGAACATTCCTCGGTGGAGCGGCATGGCAAAGTTATGGGTAGTCTGCTGGGCCCTGGAACGCTCGTCGCCGAAGGCGAAGTGGCCGCCAGTCTTGTTGGCCCGCTGGTCGGCTTCCATCACCAGGCGCTGTTGATCGCGGCTCTCTGGCCGGAAGGAAGAGGCAATGTCAGCCATGGCGCCAACGTCGGCTCCAACCACACCTCGCGTGCCCCCGACCAAGAGTTTTGGCCCGGCGAGGGGGCGTTTTTCGGCCTCGGCGTCAACATCAAGTACCCGTCCAATTTCAGCCAGGCCCCGTATACGCTAATCGCCACCGCCACGACCACGCTTCCGCAAAAGCTCGGCTTTCCGTTTTCGTTGATCACGCCGGCGTCCGCCCACCTGCCCGATGTGCCGCTCGCCTTCAATGAGATGATCCCGGCCTGGCTGCTATCGGACAATCTCTACGCCCTCAAGCGCAACGAGAAAAAGTTCCGCGACCGCTATCCGGGCCGGCGCTGGCCGCTCGAAGCCGAAATCTTCCGCCCCGACATGATTGACATGATGCGCTCGGCCTTGCGCCGGCTTGAAGAGGTCACGGCAGTCAAAGACGTGTATCTCGACAGGGAAATCGATGGCCTCGGCAAGAATTACATGCTCGAAGCCAACCGCCTGCGGGCCATCTCTTCCTATCGTTTTCACATTCTCCTGTATGCGCTCTTGGGCTTAAAAGACCGCGTGGCCATGCTTTTGGACCAGGGGACCGACCTCCGCGTCGAGCATTTGTTGGTCATGCCGACCAACCAAGCGCGCTGGGAGCATCAGCGCCGCATTCTCATTGACGAATGGAAATCCGCCGACGTTTTGTCCGCGCTTCGGCAGCTGCCCACCATGCTTGAAAAAGTGGCGTGCGACGTTGAACAAGCGCGCCGCAAAGACGACGAGCGCGGCCGTCACATCATCGACGACTATGCCGAGGTCCACGTCCCCGCCGAGGAAGACCCACTCGTCCGCCAAACCTGGCAGGAAACCCGCCAGCGCCAGCGCGAGACCGAAGACCTGATTGCCCGCCTAAGCCAACCCGGCAGGATTCGCGTCGGCTAAACAGGGACAGCTCCTATTTGTCGGCAAGGCTGGTACAATTCTGATAAGGAGCGAATTCATGACACTTACCAAAGAGCAGCTAGAATCGGTGCGCGGCGGCCAATCGGTGCAACTGACCGAAGAAGGCACCGATTTGGTCATCTTGCGAGCCGACATTTTTGACCGCCTGCGCCGCCTGGTGTACGACGATAGCCCGTGGACCAACGAGGAGATGGACCTTCTGGCCGGAGAGGATGCAGATAGTTTAGGCTGGGACGGCATGGAAGCTTACCAGGAAACCGACGCATGAATTTAACGTTCGACCGATTTTTTCCTTTTTTGCGGTGCGTAGCGCACAAACCCGGCTGCAACCCCTTATTATTCTTTCCGCATGAGAATATCCCGAATCGCTCCCGGCTCCTTCGCCACGGCCCAGCGCCAGGCGCCGAAGCCACCGTGCGCGTTCACGGCTCGTATCCATTCATCCAGATACCGGCGCTTGACTTGATCTTGTTCGGTATCCTCGCCTTTTGTTTCCAAAACCAGCATGTCTCCGTTGACCAGGCGAACCAAGAAGTCAGGGCGGTATTTCTTGACCACGCCGTGATAGACGTACAGCACTTCGAAGCCCAGGTGATCGTTCTTCACCCAGGCGGCTACTTGCTCGCTATTGTCCAACTGGAACGAATCGGAGGCTTCCCACGTGCTGTCGTAGACGCAGACGTTGATGTGCGCCCGCTTGGTCCGCTCGCATGGCCTGCCGGTGTACCAGGTGCGCATTTCGCCGGTGGCGCGGATGGGGTGGTCGCGGTCGAAGACGGGCGTCAGCCGTTCGGTGTTTTCTTGGCGGATTAGCTCCCAAATGTGCTGCACAACGCGCGACATGTTGAGGGCTTTGATCAAGCGGCGGGGCTACTTGTCCGGTTCGAATTTGCTTTTCCAAGACACTTATTCGACAACTTGAATAAGCCCGGCCGATTTCAAGAACTGAAAAGCCTCGCTGACCTGATCCTTCGTCACTGCCCACCCGAACTTAGTCGCGAGAGCAGTCAGCTCGGAAACGCTAGCGGGACCAGACTTTTCGCCTAGCATGTAATAGGTCTTTGCCGCTATCGATAACTTCATGTAATCCTGGTCTTTTGCCTTTTCCATGCATTTCACGGCAGTTTGGATTTTCTTCCATAAGTCCGGGTGTCGCTCCGATTTCATTTTGGCAATGCGCTTTCCCTGGTCATTAAGGCGAAAGTCATAGCGAGCGACCTCAAACCCTTGCTGGTCAAAAGCACCAATTCCGGCAACGCTTTGGTCAACAAACCCCAGAGATCGCAATCTGTCTATCGCTCCGGCAACCTCTGCGGAGTAAGGCCCATAGAAATGAGGGCGATAACCTAAGTCCTTCTGGGAGCTAGTCAAGACGCCAAGGAAGTACATGGTCTTTTGCAGCTTCGTCTTGCCTTTAATCTCACCGCCCAAGGCAAAGAGGGCCAAATGCACAAAGTCATAGGCATTCATTGCTGGACTCCCTTCGCTGACGGTTGGCAATGATTTTCGATCAAGCTTTTGATTGCCTCCCGACATTCTCGGCGAATTCGATTTTTCTCGGTTCGGTCCCATTCAAGGGGTGCATAGACCTCGATAAACTGATCGACGTAGCCTTCATTGATTGACGCAAAGAGAGTGGATGCATCGGTAAACAGCTTAGGAGACGGATCGGTTGCTACCAAGATACCGGCCTCTTCGTTTCGTGAGGATTCGCGGACCGATTTGATGTCAAAGGCGTTCACAATTACAAAATCAGAATCGATTTCCTGCCCTAGGTTCTTTGCCAAAATACCTGCAATTCCTTTTTCGATCTTAACACGCCGCTTGTCCTGCTTTTTTCTGGACAAGGCCATTATCGTTTCCCTTGCATGCTCTCCAAAGTCTCGCACGCCGGCTACAAAGATTCGCTTTAGGAGTTTGCGTTCTCTGAGACGACGAAGCATTTCACCACAGCGCGTGCTTTCTTCGGACCCAAACACGCCTATAAACTTTGCGTCATCCCAGGTGGCATAGTTCTTCAAGAAGGCCTCCGACCCGTCAAAGGCATAGAGCCGGTGCAGGTCATCATTGTGGTCTTTTTCAATTCCCAAGAAAATCGCTCGAACTATCATCTGATCGGTAATCAAGCGAACCTTGTGCCGATACATATTAGTGGTTAGGTAGTATTTCGCTAAGACGAACTGCTCGACAGCATGAATGCCATCAGGGTTGATCATCAGTTCCTTTTCGTCCTCGCGGCCATAAAGGACCAACGACCGATGCATTTGATGGATGTCGAAGATTCCATATTGAACGCCACAAAAGTGGCTGTCTCTCAGGAGATAGTCCTGTTTGTCCGAATCGAGAGGTCCTGAAACGATTGATTTAAGCGCTGGCTGCCCGCACCCTTGACTGAGCAGCTTGACCACCTGATCGCATGTGTCTTGTCCAAGAATTCCTACGATTTCGCTGTCCTCGCAGATCATGTGACCGGTCAGGATTTCATGTATCTTGTCTTTCTTTTGATCCGCAGGCAGTCTACTACGATCCGCGTATCGCTCGAGAGCATTTTCCGAGACATGACTAAAAGGGCCGTGGCCAATATCGTGGAGTAATGCGGCAAACTGCACCAATTCAACCTGGTCAGAATGGAGTCCAAGCGCCCTAGCCATTTGTCCGGCAACTTGTGTTACACCAAGCGTATGATCAAACCGCGTGTGAACTGCCCCAGGGTAAACCAAGTTCGCCAAGGCTAATTGCCGGATTCCGCGCAACCGCTGAAGCGCCCGAGTCCCGACCAACTTGATCTGCTTGTCATGCAGCGTGACAAAGTTGTGGATCGGGTCTCGAATGCGAACATCCATGGGGAATTACCAAAGCCTGAATTAGAGCATTGCCTAATAGTGAACATTTGTCAATGCCAATTCGCCTAGTTTTTCCGAATCGGCTGATTAGCCCTACGGCAACCCCTTCACCCCATACAGCCGAAACACCGCTTCGTCGATTCGACGTTCGTGGGATTCCACGTCGCCTTACGTCCGGGTTCTGTTTCACACTCTTTTGACCGCATCACGCGGTTCAGGCGTGTCACCTGGAAGTATGAACTCAAAATCGTTTGAGCTAATCTCAGCAATATTCGCGACCTTCCGACACCAATCTTTCAGCTGCGCGGCGCTCGCATGCGTATTTACAAACAAATCGCAAATCTGAACTTTAGAGCGACGAAACCGATCTCCGTTCATGGCGATCACGGCATTTAAGCTCTGATCTGTGGCTATTCGCAATAACAATCCGGGGCTACTCGAATCAAACAGCTTCAGCAATTTGATGAACCCATCCTTCCAGCTTGTCACGGTTTGTTCGCCGTCCCGAAATCGAATTTTAATCGGAACAAGGCTGGGTAGCTTTTCAGCTTCCATTGAGTTGGCAATTCGACCCACATCGCACCAAATCTTAAGAGCAACTTTGGCCAGTTGGCGACCACGTTCACGAATCGCCTCGGGCGTCCAGCGCGGAATATCACCAAAGTAACGATTCAATTCGAAGTGACTGGCAAGAAACGCCCTTCGCTTTTGGTCATATGGATTATTAGACAATTCAGCATTGTATTTTGTTAGGGTCAGATTACCGAGCGTGTGAGCCAGTTGAGACCATTGTGATTCTGCTTCGTCTCCGATTTCCTTCCTCCACTCAGCGGTCAGCGTTTGCGGCATGATGTGCTCTATTTGGGCTCCCGAAAGGTCGCCTCTTTCCTTGTTTTCGAAAGATAGTTCAAGCCTTTCGAGAATCAGGCGCAGCCTCGCATTCTTGTCAGCTGTCGAATAGAGCTTCTCCACTGCGATTGCTGAGGCAAATGCCTTATCATCGGGGCAACGATTTCCACCAAGTTGCTTTCGAAGTCCGTCAATAAAGGCTGGGCCCGCGCCGCCAGCAGCATCGAAAACAGGCGGTAGCATTCGACGCAATTGATTGGTAGGCATATTGCAAATTGATCGCCGAATTAAGAATGACTCAAGGAGATCAAGGGTCTGGAGTAACTGATCGCAATTGAGTGATTCGAGATCGTATGCATCAAGGACACGAAGCAGGAAAGGATATGCCACGGTAACTTTCAATCGGTGTAAGCGGTCGAGCCTCTCTCTTATTTCTTGGCTGTTTTCTCGGGAAGGATCGATGAATTTAGCGTAGAAAAGTCCATGACGGTGCAAATCGCGAAGAAAGCTTTCTGCTTGAGCTGGGGTTGAGTTTGCAAGGCGCTCCTTAAGTTCAAAGTACACGTCTGCTTCTTTTAGGATTTTGCCTTCCTTCATAAGGAAGTGTCGCACGAATTCAGTCAAGTCGGTGCGCAAAGCTTCGTTTATAGGTTCCCAATAGGATCTAAAAAGTCGCCCCTGATCGCTAACGTGGACACGCATCAAAAGGAAGTTTCGAATCAGGTCGGCGGGAGTCAGCTTTTCGCCTTTGGCGTTGAGGCTCTCGAAAATGAGATGTGGGTTATCATGCTCGTCGCAGGTAATGCTAACCAAAGAAAGGCGATCTACGACCGCCAGGTGTATTTGTTCAAGCTGATCAGGATCCAGCCGATCCAATCGTGATCGAAAAAACGTATAACACGATTGCAAGCGATTTTCAGGGATCTCACTTTTCTGAATGATGGCTCGAAAGGTGGTGCGATCACCTTGTACTTCGGTTGGAAGGACCTTGAGCTGCTCATCGCCTTCCTCATACTTGTTTATTAAGTATTGTCCATCTATGCGATCGCTAAGCTTGGTGTCACGCAGGGCAACGGCTGAATCACGAATTGGTGAAAGAAAAACCTGAATGGTTGTGATTCTTTGCTGGCCATCGATCAATAGATACTTGCCGACCCCTTGTGGAACCGACTTCGCAGGTGTCGTAACTATGGAGCCAAAAAAATGCGGGCGGCCATCACCGTGGCGCGCTTGCTCAATTACGTCAGTCCACAACGTTTTCCATTGCTTCTCGGACCAGCTATAAGGTCTTTGAAATAGGGGTACAACATACTGCTTTGTGCCTTCGATCAATTGTCGAAGTTTTGTCTCAGATGCTTGCATGTTTTTCCAATCGTTGGACAACGTAAATCGAATACGTTTTTGATCGCTATCTTATCGGGGGTCGAAATCAACAGCCGGTTTTTTCGCCTCGACAATGAACCGGGAAATGCCGCTCACGCGAAAGAGATAGTCGGGCTGGCGCGACCGTAGCCCATCGTGTTCCGCCGAATCCATCGATGGCTCATCAACAACTTCAAGGTCTTGCGGGGCGAGTTGGTTCCGATTGGACACATCCCACCCGAGCAACTCCCAAAACGGATCAATGTAGTTTCGGCGGACCTGCGATTCCTTGTAGTCGGGGGCCTTGAGTTGCTTGATGTGCGTGGCAAAACCTTGGACGAGTTCGTGAATGGTCATCTCAGGGTCCGGGGGTGACCGGGGCGAGTGATGGTTCTTAAGTTGCTTATACATTAGTACAGTGACGAAGTAAATGATTGAATTCTGCAACGCAGGGCGGGTCGATGTAAGATCGTCTGGACCTTGCCGGCCAGTCCCTGAGGCGGGCGAGGTCAGGAGACCTGCGCCCAGCGCGGGTTGCTCCAGTCGTGCGGGTGTTTGTAGAACACGATGGCCTGGCGCAAAGGCGGGTTCTCCTCCAGGTGGTCAAAGAGGGAAGGTTGCGCGTGCCCGATGCCGATGCGTTTGCGGACCGCCTCGATAATGGTGCGCGGGTCGATGCGCTCGTGAACATGCAGCGAGACGGTCGGCACCTCGAATGAGGTGTGCTCAGCCTTGCCCGCCCAGACCAGTTGCGGGTCAAGGTGCGGGTCGTAGGCGTAGGTCTTCTTGGCGCCTGCCTCCGGGTCGGTATCGGGCGTCACTAGGCCGACCGGCGGGTTATTGGCCCGCTGCTTGTCGCGGTGGTCGTAGGATTCGATAGGGCGCTTTTTCTTGGCTTTGGGTTCGGCTTTCTTTTTCTTGGCCATCAACCACCAGGGTTGGAGATAGTGCTTTCCAGCTGACTGAATGCAGGATTGTCCCGGCCATGTTCATTTGTATACAAGCAGGGAGGTTGGGACGCAAGAAGAAATGCACGGGGAGTATGGCAACGAAGCGCGCATTTTGATGAGCGCGCAGGGCCACAGTTCCGAAGGATGTTACAATGGAAATCCGGTTCCTCATCGACCCGGAAACGAGACTGCCGCATATTTTCGAACATGGAGTGACCGAAAAGGAAGTCACTGAAATCCTTCGCAGGCCAGGCGAGGACCGTGCGGGCAATGAGGACAGCCGAGTAGCCCTCGGCCAGACGGTCGCCGGACGATACCTCAAGGTGATCTATGTCAGGGATCCAGTCGGCGACGGCGTATTCGTTATCACGGCATACGATCTAGAGGGAAAGCCGCTGACCGCCTATCGGCGAAGACAACGAAGGAGACGACGATGAAAAAACCGGCAAAGAAAACCAAGAGCCTAAGACCCGGCAAACAAAAGCTACCACGCGGGTGGGACGAAGAACGAATCCGAAAAGTTCTGGAGCATTACGAGAACCAAACTGAAGATGAAGCAGTTGCCGAGGATGAAGCCGCCTATAAGTCCCAGGGGCAGACCGTCATGATCGTTCCCACCGAATTGGTCCCGGCAATACGCCAATTGCTGGGGCAAAGCTGAAGTGCATGAGGCTGTGATGAATGCATTCCACACCTGGGGGGTTCGGCGGGGTTTAGACTCTGTCTTAAGAGTTACTGAACGGGCTGTGTACAACTCGGCTCGTGGGGGCAGGCCGCTGGCCTGCCTACGTCGGCCAGCAGAAGTTGGAATTGGGTAGTCGGACAGGCCCGGCGGCCGGCCCCACGTTTGGCAAACAAGAGTCCCCTTGTTGCCACGGCGTCATTGACGCTCAAAGCTGCTCAATGGAGCGGCGCCGGGGGGGTGGGGTTAAAATCATTTCAACCTATTTTCGCGCCCGCCATGAATTGCGCATTAGGTACTAAAAACCGCTGCGAGGCGAGGTCGGTTGATGACCGTTCGACCACCCGTAGGAAAAGGGGGATTCTTTCCATTTCTTTCCACGGGGGGTCAGGCGAAATGGAGAGAACCAAATGGGTGCGCCTGGCGGCACGGGGGGGTGTGTGAGGTGGTGGGGAAACGATCATTCCTAAAGGCAACGGCTACAAGGCCTTCCGGTAAAATGGATCGTTTCCTTATAAGTGACGGTGACGAGAAACGAATGTGCTGGCTAGAAACGAACATTAGCCATCAAGGTGTTGACGACATCTAGAGGGTTCTTGCCTAACCGGCATTTCCGGCAACTTCCTCAAGATCATCCCATCCGACAGTCGATAGTAGACGTGTTCCATCGTTTTTTCTAAAGGGATTCCCCAGGCCGATTCGCTCTGCCGCTGATCGCCGTGCGTGCGCTCTCGTCAGGACACCAATCGCTGGAGCCCATCGGATGGCGCCAACTAACCGGGCATGGCAAAGGAGTGCGATCACGGTCGCCGCAGCCGTTTTGATGTTGGCGGGCATCAGCCTGGCCCAGTCGCCTCCTGGAATTCCCGATTCCGGTTCTTCAAGCAATCAACCGTCTTCGTATGCGCCGACGCCGCCTGGGGTTAGGCCCGTGGTGGAGGAAGTCAAACCGGTCGCGGCCGGTGAAACAAAGCTCAATTTGTCGCTAGCCCCCTATGAAGAACCCCTCGGTTTTGCGGGGCAATCCGGCATCTTGCCCACCTCGCCTCAAGAAGACCCGCAATTCGTCCCTATCGAGGACCGCTGGCGGATCGGTTTTCCGCCCTGGGATCGTTACGGCAAAGGCCATCCACCCGTCGATGACTACCCCTACGTTGAAGGCCACTGGTGGGACCCGTTCAACCAAAATGTCTTAAAGGGCGACTATCCGATCATCGGCCAGCACACGTTTCTCAACATTACGGGCACCAGCTTTTCGGTGTTTGAAGCACGGCAAGTCCCGACCGGCACGACGCCGTTCGAGAGCACGGCCAATCCGTTTCAGCAGGACTTCTTCGGCAAGCCCAGCGCCTTTCTCTACTCGCAATATTTCCGGCTGTCCGCCGATCTGTTCCATGGCGACGCCGGTTTCAAGCCAGTGGACTGGCGGGTCAAGGTGACGCCCGTTTTCAACGTCAACTATCTCGCCGCCGAGGAACTCGCCGTCGTCAACCCGGATGTCCGCAAGGGCACGACCCGCGGCCGGACGTTCATTTCGCTCGAAGAATATTTCATCGAAGCCAAAATCGCCGACTTGAGCCCCGATTATGATTTCCTGTCGGTGCGGGCCGGTTCGCAGCCGTTCACCAGCGACTTTCGCGGCTTTATCTTCAGCGACACCAACCGCGCCGTTCGCCTTTTCGGGACCCGTCTGTCTAACCGCGACCAGTTCAACTTGATCTGGTTCGATATGCAGGAGAAGGACACCAATAGCGGCCTGAACACGTTCCAAGATCGCAAACAATACGTGTTGATCGGCAATTACTATCGCCAGGACTTCCTTTTCCCCGGCTATACCGCGGAAGTCAGTGTTCACTACAACCGCGACCAGCCCAGCTTTCATTACAACAAAAACGACTTCCTGATTCGGCCGGCCCCGGCCGGCGTGTTTCAGCCGCATGGGCTGGACGTGGCATACCTGGGCTGGGCGGGCGACGGGCATATCGGACGTTACAACATAACGCACGCTTTCTACTGGGCCCTCGGCCGCGATAGCCTCAATGCCCTCTCCAATCAGCCGCAAGACATCAACGCGCAGATGGGCGCGGTCGAACTCTCGTACGACCGCGATTGGGTCCGCTTTCGTACGTCGTTTTTGTGGGCGTCCGGCGACAACAACATCAACAACAGCCATGCGACCGGTTTCGACTCGATCTTCGACAATCCGAACTTTGCCGGCGGCCAGTTCAGCTTTTGGCAACGGCAAGCGATCCCGCTCTTCGGCGTTAACCTCGTCAATCGCGATAGCCTGCTGGCCGATCTCCGTCCGGACAAGATCGAGAGCCAAAGCAATTTCGTCAATCCCGGCCTTTTGCTGTTCAACCTCGGCGTGGACTTCGACCTGACGCCCAAGCTGAAAATGATCAATAACTGCAATTTCTTGTGGTTTGACGAAACGGCCTCTTTGGAACAGTTCACGTTCGACGGTCATCTGCACAACTTCATCGGCACGGATCTCAGCACGGGCCTGGAGTATCGCCCGCTGCTTAGCAACAACATCGTCATGACATTCGGCATCTCAGGCCTGTTGCCCGGCCGCGGCTTCAAGGACCTTTACAACCGCCTGGGCACCACGGTCCATCCCCTGGGGGCGACGTTTTTGAATGTGATTCTGAATTTCTGATGCGGATAAGGGAGTGGGGAGTAGGGAATCGGGTTCAAGGACGCTCGGGACCGAGGAAATGGAGAATGGAGAATGGAGAATGGAGAATTGAATTGCACGATACAGAATGAGGAATTGAGTTTGGATGAAAGGGGACTAACCAAGAATCGTCCCCCATTCTCCATTCTCCGTTCTCCATTCTCCATTCCGACCTTGGCCGGAGCGGTGATCTTCGGCGCCTTGTTGGTTCAAGGTCTGCGCCTTGGGATGTCGTCCGCTTCGGGCCAAGAGAAGAGAATAAGCGCTTCTATTGGGGTGACTGAGATCGAATTGATGCGTCAGTCAGATCGAGACGTTGAACGCAAGAGCCACGGGTGCAAAGTTTGCCACAGCAACATAGAAAGTATGCACGCGAAGCCGACGGTAAGGCTCGGCTGCGTCGATTGCCACGGCGGCAACCCCGATGCGGAAACGATTGATGGAGGCCACGTTCATCCGCGGTTCCCCTCCGCCTGGCCCACCTCGGCTAATCCCGTGCGCTCGTATGCCCTGCTCAATCATGAATCGCCGGAATTCATCCGCTTTGTCAATCCCGGCGACCTGCGCATCAATCACCTTTCCTGCGGCACGGCCGGCTGCCACCAGGAGATCGTCAAGGACGTCCGCACCAGCATGATGACCCACGGAGCCATGCTTTGGGAGGCGGCTCTGTACAACAACGGCGGCTATCCCAGCAAGCACGCTCAATTCGGCGAAAGCTACAGCATGACCGGCGCGCCGCAGCGCTTGCTCAATCTGCCGCCACCGACCGAAGACGATATGAGGAAACACGGCATACTCCCATTTCTCAATCCGCTCCCTAAGTTCGAGATCACTCAGCCCGGCAACATCTTGCGCATTTTCGAACGCGGCGGGCTGGCGAAACCCGACACCGGCGTCCCGGATCGCCTCTCTGAGCCGGGCCGGCCCTTCTTGGAGCGCTTGAGCGACCGCGGTCTCGGCACCGAAAATCGAACCGATCCGGTGTTCATCGGCCTACAAAAAACGCGCTTGCTCGACCCCACGCTCAACTTCATGGGCACCAACGACCATGCCGGCGACTACCGCTCCAGCGGCTGCACGTCGTGCCATGTGGTCTATGCCAACGACCGCTCCGCAGTTCACTCGGGCCACTGGGCCAAATATGGCAACCGCGGGCTGAGCTTCAACCCCGATCCGACTATTCCCAAGGACGAGCCAGGCCATCCGATCGCGCACAAGTTCACCTGGGCGCCGCCGACCAGCCAGTGCATGGTCTGCCACATTCACCCCGGCACGACCGTCATGAACAGCTACATCGGCTATATGTGGTGGGACAACGAGACCGATGGCGAACTAATGTACCCGGCCAAGCAGAAATACCCGACATCCGAAGAGTTCACCCAGTCGCTAATGTCCAATCCTGATGAGACGGCCGCGCGCGGCCTGTGGTCCGACCCGGCGTTTCTGGAAAACCTCTACACCGACGTCAATCCCCAATTGAAGCATACCCAGTTCGGAGACTTCCACGGCCACGGGTGGGTCTTCCGGGCTGTCTTCGCCAAAGATCGCAAGGGCGTTCTGCGTAACCACAAGGGAGAGCCGGTCACGCAGGTCACCGCCGCTACGATGAAACGAGCCGTCGAGATACCCGCCGAGATCAAGCAACTAAGCTGCGCCGGCATGACCAAAAAGCAGATCGATGCCGAGAAAGCGGCCCTCGATGCCGAGCGCGACCATTTGCCGCTGCACCTGCTCGACATTCACATGGAAAAGGGCATGCACTGCGTGGATTGCCATTTCAACGTTAGTGCTCACGGCAACGGCAAACTGTATGGCGAGGTGCGGAATGCCATCGAGATCGCCTGCATTGACTGCCACGGGACCACGACCAAGCGCACCACCCTAAAAACATCCGGCAATGCCTCGCCCGAAGGCGGCTTGAATCTGGAAATCCTTCGAACGCCCTTCGGTAAACGCCGCTTCGAGCGCGAAGGCGACAAGATCTTTCAAAACTCGATGGTCGAAAAGGGCCTGCGCTGGGAATGTGTGCAGGTGATGGACGTAATAACCCAGGGCAACGAGCATTACAACGAGAAGGCGCGGCTAGCCAAGACGGTTCGCTTTGACGGCAACCAGTTCGTTTGGGGCGATGTGCCCAAGAGCCAAGATGGCAAATACGACGAAAGCAAATGTGCCCATAACAACAAAAACCTGAGCTGCATCGCCTGTCATTCCTCGTGGAACCCGACCTGCTACGGCTGTCATCTGCCGCAGAAGGCCAACAGAAAGATGCCGGAATTGCACAACAGCGGCGATGTATCCCGCAACTATGTTTCCTATAACTTCCAGACCCTGCGCGATGATGTCTTCATGCTGGCCAAGGACGGCGACGTGACGGGCAATAAAATCGGTCCCTCACGATCCTCGTGCGCTATCCATGTCGGCTCGTACAACGGCAATCGGGAATCCATCTATGTCCAGCAGCAAACGATTTCCGCTGACGGCCTGAGCGGCATCGCTTTCAGCACGAATGTGCCGCACACGGTCCGGGGCAAGGGCCGATATGAGACGAAGCAATGCACCGATTGCCATGTCTCCTCCAAGAACGACAACAACGCCATCATGGCCCAGCTCCTCATGCAAGGGACTAACTCGCTAAACTTCATGGGCCGCTATTGCTGGGTGGCGGGCGGAGAACATGGCTTATACAGCGTCGAGGTTTCCGAGCGCGATGAGCCGCAAACCGTCTTCGGCAGCAGCCTACACCGACTGGCCTATCCCGATAATTTCCACAAGTTTGTTGAGGAGGGCCGCCAACTCAAAATCGCCCATGAGCACCCGGGCAAGGACATCAGCGACAACGTCGCGTATCCGCACCGCAAGGTCGAAATCCTGAGCGCGCAAAACCGGGGCGAATACTGTTACACGGCTTGCGGCGAGGGGGGCCTAAAGGTGTTCGATATCTCCTTCATCGATCACAAGGGCTTCTCCGAACGCATCTTCACCGCGCCGGTGTCGCCTCTGGGACAGAAATTCTACGTCAACACGAAGTACGCTACGGCCGTCGCCGCCCCGGCCACGACCGCGCCCGACCCCACCCGCAAGCTCCATCCCGAAAACGAGGAGCAGCCGATTCATGGCTTGTACGCACACATCTACGTGACGGACAAGTATGAGGGGTTGATCTTAGTCGGCGCGGGAACCCTGCTCGACGGCAATCCGCTCAATAACTTTTTGAAACGCGAATTGACCTTTAACCCCAACGGCATTCTCAACGGCGCCCGGGCCATCACGATCGCCGGCGTCTATGCCTACATTTGCTGCGATGCCGGCGTCGTCGTCGTGTGCTTGGACAAACCGCTGGAGCCAAAGATCGCGGCGATTCTCAAGGAAGATGAGCTGATCCACCATGCCAACTGCGTACAAATCCAATTCCGCTATGCCTACATTTGCGACGATGAAGGCATCAAAGTTTTCGATGTGACGCACCTGGACGATCCCAAGGCCGTGAGCAAGCTGGCGATTCCCGGGGTGCACAACATTTACCTGGCGCGCACATACGCCTATTGTGCCGCCGGCAAGCGCGGCCTGATAATTCTCGACATCGAGAATCCCGAAAAGCCGAAGGTCGATCAGGTCTATGATGCCAATGGCTGCATCAACGACCTGCATGACGTGAAGCTCGCCATCACATACGTAAGCCAGTTCGCCTACCTCGCCGACGGCAAAAACGGCCTGCGTATCGTGCAACTAACCTCTCCTGAGACGCTCGGCAACGACGGGTTCAGCCCCCGCCCGACGCCGGAACTCATCGCCACCTACCAGCTGCCCGAAGGCGGCCACGCTCTGGCCCTTTCCAAGGCCCTCGACCGCGACCGGGCCGTCGATGAGAGCGGCAACCAACTCAGCGTTTTTGGCCGCATAGGCGCACGTCCCATGAACAAGGCGGAACAGGAGAGAATGTATTTGCGGAATGGGAAAGTGTGGAAGGTGAGCGATGAGCCGAAGGATTATGGGGAGGCGAGGCCGTATAAACCGGTGAAGTAGTTGCCGGGCGAGCGAGGGCGCTTATACAACCCTGCTCGTCGCTTGAATAACGCTCATCCCAGGAATAAGTACTGTCTGAGCCTCGGTGGAATGACCCACCAGATAACTGCCTGTAAGCATCCACCGTCCAATCCGTCATCGTTTCAGGCGGATAGATCGTTTCCGCCCGGGGTCTTAGGTACGGAAACGATCCTTTCTATCCTAAGTTCTGATCGAGTAACAACTAAGGAATGATCGCTTCCCAACCACCTCACACACCCCCAGGATGCCGCAAGAACCGCTTAGCTAAGATCATTACAGTCATCAACATAGTAGGGATGGAAAGCCTAAAACCTTCTCTGGATCAGGATCTCCGTTGAACCTTACGACCTGATGAAGATGATTAGACGTGATGGCCGCCGCTAGGAGTTGGCGTTTTCGGAATAATGCGGTTTCTTGAAATTGCTTAGGCAGCGCCTGGCCTTGGTCGCGATCTATTCGAATGGTCGGACCCTTACAGCCCTTTCCATGTTTATGCAATCCCGGTAGGTCTCTTGATCATATGGGCTTCCTGGCAAATCATGAGCATGCCGAGCTAAGTTGGCGGATTTTAAGGGCGGACATCGCGTGCCCGCGCGACGAATCCGCGCGAATCTCCGGGCAGCCAGTTGCCATAAAAACGTGATTGTGAGAATCCAATAGCAATCCAAAGCGAAAACTCCATGGCGAGCGGGGTTGCGTAAGCGCCTCGAGTATCGGACAGATTATTCTCTGGGCGCATTCGCGACTCCGCTCGCTTCGTTTCATTTCGGAAAAAGCTTGGCAATAGCAGAAAACGTCTTCCTAAATTCGTCGGGACCATAATCGCCTTGTTTCACAAGGTTCTCAGGCCAAAACTTGTCATACTTCGCTTGCCGTTGTTGGGTGTATTCCGATAGAAGGGCGGCACGGCGAGCTTCGTCCGTGGGGTATTCTTTGTTTTCGTTGGCTTCGTCGGTTAAAGGAAGCTTGAGGAGTAGACCTTTTTCAAGATCCATAATGTGCTTGGCCATCGCCTCTCGTTCAAGAGCGAGCTTATTTCTCACCGATCCGTCACCAGGTTGCTTGGACTCCGTGGGCGCTCCAATCAGTTCGTAATAGATGGCTCGAAAAGACCATGCGATTTGCCTAGCCGAATCATAATCAGGCACCTCTTTAGAAGGTATCTCCGCAATTCGCTTGAGCAGGCCAAGAGCAGCTGCCTTATCGTACCTAGCCGGATCGTGATTGAGCTTCTGGGCCAAGGAGCTTGACCATTCGGCCAGTTCGTTAGCAATTCGAGCAACTTCCTTTGATTCTCCAAATGGCTTGGTGCTGAAGGCCTTGTACAGAGCCTCAATTTTCGCCTTGAGAACATCCACCTCACGATCGCTTCCGCCGGCGTGCCCAATAGCAACTTGAAGAAGTGCAGTGGAAAAAGGACGAAACTGGGGTCGCCCTGGCGTCGTCTTGTAGCCCCGCTCCTGGCGCCAGCTTTTCCTTTTCAAATCGTGATGACATTGTGCACAATCGAACTGCGCCATATCAAGGATTTGTTTTGCCGCGTCCTTTGCCTGGACACAAGCCTCGGCTTGGCTAGCAAGAAGTCTCATGGACTCGCGGAATGCGGCAACGTTGCCAATTATCACGATTCGAGTCTGCTCGAGGCCGTCTTTTTGTTCGCTATAGTTCAGGAGCTCTTGAATCTTTGGCGATTTCTCCCGGAGCAATTGCCAGTGCATCGGCATCCCTTCGCTGAAAGTAGCAGTCTCGAAACCGGAAAGGGGGGGATGGCCCGCAGCATACATTTCGTGAGTTATTACTCTTCCTTTTTCCGTATCGCCGATATGGCAGGACGAACATATCTTGGTGCGAGTTTCCGCGTGCCATAGGTCCGTCATTCCGAATTGATCTTGTTTTTCATTTCTAGTTTTTTCTCGCCAATTCTTTCTCTTTACAGGATCTGAGCTCCCATGCGGGTCAAACCAGGCTTCAAAGGCACCATGGCAAGCCACGCAACTTACACCTTCTGCAAGCAATCCGGCTTCCTTGTATTTAGCATCCCCTTTGGCGAACATGCTATGGCAGCTTAGGCAGCTCGCTTCTGATTCAGGACTAATCTTGAGGATCTCGCCCATCCGCTTTGCCCGCTCATTTTTTGGCAAGAGAACGTTGTAGGCATCTTGGTGTTTGTCCTTTGTATTCCACAACGGGACCTCAATGCATCGACAGAGGCGTTCGGGAGCACCGGCAGGTGTGCCTGACCGATGGCAATCGATACAGGTGACAAAACTGAAGAAACGCTTTTCAAGGCGATTGCCCTGGCCAGTTTTGTTCTTCTCGATCTCGGAAGCCTTAACATCTTTCTCCTGCCCCCCTCCACGCAAACTCCATCCCAAGAGCGATATCGCCACCATTCCAAGGAGCACGGATCGGCGCGGGAAAACACCAGCTGACATGTTATTCGTCCTACTTGCTAGAACTCGGTTGCAACTCCCGGAGCACCTTGCCAAACGAATCGGGCAAATAATTCTTGGGCGAGTCGTATCGGACTTCGGGCGGGCCTGTGCGATTCATATCGAGCAGCTTATCCATTTGGCCAAGGAGCTGGACGCCCAGCGGATCGCGAAACGATGGGTCCAGGTCCTGCCCCGTTTGCTGGAACGCGGCGAGCGCCGAGTAAATCTGCGCCGCATTATCCCAGTTACCCCGATGCAGATTCTCCGGGTCGCGCGTCACGGCAGTATACAGCGCCCCGAGGTTCTTTTCATCAAAATGCATACCCTCGATCTGCCGTGCATGTTCACCGAGAAGACGGGAAATCTCTTGAGCCTGTTTACGGACGAGAAGCCGGTCCGGCGGCGTCTGATCCATTGTCTTTGCTAGCTCCTTGATGGCCGCGTCGATCTTGGGATTGGCGCCAGCGGGCAGGCGAGCCATCGTCGCATACCAAGTGTTCATGGGGATGGAACCAGGCTTTCGGCCCGAGAAGTAGTCCTTCGTCTGTCGCCCACTTTCACTCTTGAGATCGTGGTGACAGGCATAGCAATCATGCTCGGCGAATTCGGGCCAGGGGCGGCCGTCGCTGGTGTGGAAAGCTAATTGGTCGAACGCCGCCTTGGCAACAAGCGTTGACCCGATCGCCCAGGTTTGGGCGGCGTAGTCGGGGTAGCGTTCGTGATCTTCCCGATCGCTCCAGTGCTTGGGATAGTGGGCCATGGCCAGGCTGAAATCGAAGCTCAACCGCGGATGACCGGCGGCGAGTAGATCGTGACCCGATTCGCAGCGCGGCGAACCGACATGGCACTCGATGCAAGTCTCAGCCGTGACGTGTAATCTCTTGGTGTAATTAAACCCGGTCTTCTCCTTGGACGCTCGATTCAGTTGATCCCAATCGAAGACGATATGGCGGTCCAGCCAATTCTTTGCCGGGCCATGGCAGCTTTCGCAGCCTACGCCGTCGTGGAACCATACAGGAGTCTCCTCAGCCCCGGCCGGTCCCTTGGTCACGCGCGGATCGACATGGCAGCGCAGACAGACATCATCGCGCTCGGCATGGATTTCGGCATCGAGAGCAAGGCGCTGGTAATTGCGTTCGATGTTGCGGCCGATGTCAGTGAAGAGAACGCTATATGCTTTCTGATGCGGATCCTTGGTTGCCCAGACGGAGTATTCGCACCGCTTGGCATAGTCCTCGCCTTGGATTCCCTTGTTGAAGTTGCCGTTATGACAAGCCGAGGCACTACAGGAGCTGACGCCGACCCAGTTAGAAAAATCGTGCAACCCGGCGATGTCAGCTTTATCGGCGCGGTCGTTCGGATTCTCCTGAGCGCTATTTGGGGATAGAGCGCGAAGCGTTCCAAAGGATACAGCCAAAAAAGCTGCCATCGCCAATCGCGCAGGGAAGAGGAATTTCACGTTGGCGCCTCGTCGGAGGATTTGCAGGGGCGGGGAAGGCTATCCCGTACTTATCGTGAATCAGAGCAAGTTTCCCACCTAGCATCCGCGTGTCAAGAGATTAGCAGAGGGGAGCGGCGCCGGAAAAACTTGCGAATAGGGAATAACCGGCGATATCTGACGCGCCGGTTCAAATAGGGCCTATTTCTCGGTCGAGCGTAATTGACCTCGTGGCTCGCACATTTTCCGAAGAGCTGCCATTGGCTTCAGCCATTTGCCGGTTTCGCCGGCCATTTCTTCTCCATTTTTTCTCGTAGTCGAACATCATCAGGATAGCCGCATGAGCATGAAGTAATTTGGTCGGAGTATCGCAAAAGCCCGCACCCTGGGCACCTGCCACAACAGTCGCAGAAGGGCAGCTTACACTCATTGCACGTGGTCACAACGATTGTCCGCTTTCGCCCACAACCCGGACAACGTCCGCATCCCGGGCAGATAGCGACCAGGGAATCAATTACCGCGCCACAACAAAGAGATTTGATAAATGCCATGTGGACGTATTCCGATAGAGTAGCAATCTCTCACGGCGTCAAAACGATCTTTCCACTAAGTGTCCCCGCTTTGTTGAGCGTGTTTTCTTCCTGCAACCGATGCGCGGCCGCGGCCTGGCTTAGCGGGAATGTTTTGCCGATTAGGACGTGCAGCTTCTTCTCGGCCTGCCAGCGGTTGATGTCCTCGGAACAGCGGCGTTGCTCCTCCGGCGTCGCGTTGAATATCGCGAAACCATGGAGGGCTAATCCCTTTACATAGAATGGACCCACCGGAAAAACCGGCTGCGCCTGACGCCCGGCCATGACAATGATTCGGCCGCGCGGCGCCATAAGGTCAACGGTCCTGATGAAATCGGGTTCGCGCTGGGTCTCGTACCAAACGTGCACGCCCTTGCCCTCGGTAAACTTCTTGACAGCGGCCGGCACATCCTCCGTCTTGTAATTGATCACGCAGTCCGCGCCCCACGATTTGCACAGAGCCGCCTTTTCCGCGGAGCCAACCGTCGTGATGATCTTGGCACCGATCGCTTTAGCCATCTGCACCACCATTGAACCGACGCCACCGGTCCCGCCATTGACGAAGACGGTTTCGCCGGCCAGCAATTTGGCATCGCGAAAGAGCCCCAGGTGAGCCGTAATGCCCACGAGCGCGGCTGCGGCCGCTTGTTGATCGGTCACATCGGTGGGCGTTGGATAGAGCCAGTCTTCATAAACGGCGGCGAATTCGGCAAATGTCCCTTGGCGGCCCAGGAGACCTTGGTTTGAGCCCCAGACGCGGTCGCCGACCTTGAAGCGCTTGACGCCCGGCCCGAGCGCCGCCACAGCGCCTGCCAGATCACAGCCAATTATGAACGGCTTGGGCAACGGCATCGCCACCAAGCCGGCTCGAATGTAGGTATCGATCGGGTTGACGGCGACGGCGGACACCTTGACGAGAACTTCGACCTCCTTTGGGACCGGCGCAGGTAGTTCGCCGTATTGAATTACATCCGGCGTGCCGGTGGTTTCGATGTAAGCGGCTTTCATGGAAGATCACTTTCATGATAATCGTTTGGCCGGGCTATACGAGAAAACAAGCTCCATGCCCCCCTTGTTTAAACCGAGTGATTATAATGACAGTGAGGCGGAATTCTTTCACCCGTTCACGCAGCAAAGCTACCCATTATCCGAAGGCCTTCTGTCTCATGGGCCGATCTCAGCTCCTTGGCATGGGTCAATCAACATGAAAGACGCCACCCTTTTCGAGTACGGCAGTCCCATCGATGCTCAGATGATGGTAACCCCGCCCGATGTTACCGAACTCGAACTCGAGCCGGGACACCCGGGGCTTGGCGATGAGGCCTACATTCAGCGACGGAAAGAGTTGTTCGCTCTTTGCCGAAAGCACCGTCTGGAGGAACTCGGTCCACCGATTATCGACTACACTCCTGAGGAAACGCGCATTTGGCGAGAGGTGAGCCCGAAGCTGGACGAGCTGCACGTCCAATACGCCAGCGAGATTTATCTCAAAGGCAAGCGCGACCTCGCTATTACGACGAATGCAATCCCGCAACTGCGGCTCCTCAGCGAGCGGCTGCGTCAAGTAACCGCTATGCATTTGGTCCCGGCCGAGGGTGCGCTGCCTTACCGGACCTTTTACGAGTATATCGCCCAGCGCGGGTTCCCGGTGACCCAGTTTATCCGCCATAGTTCCCACCCGGAATTCACTCCCGAGCCGGACATGATCCACGACTGCCTGGGCCATGTGCCCTCGCAAATGAACCAGGACTATGCGGAACTGCTTACTTTAATCGGCAAGGCCGTGGCCACGGCCACGCGGGGCGACCACGTTCTGGCCCTAAAGAGGTTTAGCTGGTTCAGCATCGAGTTTGGCCTGATCCAGGAAGCGCAGGAAACAAAGGTGTTCGGGGCCGGGATTCTTTCCTCGACGGGCGAGATCCCTCACTCGTTATTCTCGTCGGACGTAACGCGCCGGCCGTTCGTTACTGATGAAGTCATCAACACCGACTATGACCCGTCCCGGATGCAAGACCAGCTGTTCATCGCCCCTTCGATGCCGTTTCTAAGGCACGAGTTGGAAAACCTGGTCAAGCGGTTTGGGATTGCGCTACCATGATCGGTGAAAGTCCTTGGTCCAAAGCTCTGCCTGACGCCGGGTGTAAATAAGGTCCTTATTAATATGAAACCCGATTTTCTTCCTCTTCGCCGTATCGATCATATCCGCTTCTTCGTCGGCAACGCCCGGCAATCCGCATACTTCTATCGCAATGCGTTCGGGTTTGACGTGGTCGCATACGGCGGCTTGGAAACGGGCATGAAAAACGAGGCGGCCTATGTGCTCCGCCAAGGACATATCACGTTCGTCCTGACTTCACCTCTCAAACCGGATCATCCTGACAGCCAACGGCTCCTGGTCCACGGCGATGGCGTGCAGGACGTCGCTCTTGAAGTCGAGGACGTTCAAGAATCCTTTCGCAAGACGACTGAGCGCGGCGCCATCGGCGTCAAGCCGCCGACGCTGCTGGAAGATGAAAGCGGCGTCTACGAATACGCCACCATTCGCACCTACGGCGACACGCTGCACAGCTTCATCAATCGCGATCGCTATCGAGGCGTATTCGCCCCGGGATTCAAGCCGCTGGATCCAGAACGCTACAGCCCCACTACGTTTCACACGGTCGGCCTCAAGGCGATTGATCACGTTGTGGGCAATGTCGAGGAAGGCAAGATGGACGAGTGGGTGAAGTTCTATCAAAATGTGATGGGCTTCCAGCAGCTCGTGCATTTCGACGATCAGGACATCAGCACGGAATACTCCGCGCTGATGTCAAAGGTCGTGCAGAATGGCACCGGTCGAATCAAGTTCCCGATCAACGAACCAGCTCAATCGCTGCGCCGTTCGCAGATTGAAGAGTACTTACAGTTCTATGGCGGGCCAGGCGTGCAGCACATCGCCATGGCAACCGGCAATATTGTCGACACGGTGCGGGCCATGCGCCACAACGATGTTTCTTTCCTGCGGGTGCCTCGAAGTTACTACGACATGCTGCCGGACCGCATAGGCTCAATCAAGGAGAATCTGGAAGAACTGGCCGAACTCGGAATCCTGGTCGATCGCGATGATGAAGGTTACATGCTGCAAATCTTCACCAAACCTGTCGCTGACCGGCCAACCGTGTTTTTTGAAGTCATCCAGCGCCATGGATCACGCAGCTTCGGCAAGGGGAACTTCAAGGCGCTGTTCGAGGCGATTGAGCGCGAACAAGCGCGCCGCGGCACGTTGTAATCGTTCAATTTCGTTTAGCGGCTTTCGTTTAGCGGCGAGCCTCTGGCGAGCGCGGAGACGTCGCTCATTTGCTTGGATGACCTATCATGCCACCTTATCGACAACTTGGCTCGATTCCCCGCAAGCGCCACATCGCGCACAAGAATGAGCCCGGCTACCGCAACGAAGGCATTTACTACGAAGAAGTTGTCACCGTCGGTGGGTTCGGCAAGGCGTATAGCATTTGCTATCACCTCCGGCCACCCACGCGGGTTCGCAAGATTGAGCCAGTCGGGACACTTCCCCTCGAAACCGCCCAGCAAGCGGTGCTGCGCCATCATCATCTGCGAAGTGCCCGTATGCCTGTTGCCGGCGACCCCATCAGCGGTCGTGTGCCGCTGTTCCTGAATGCCGACGTAGTGATGTCGCGTTGCCGGCCCGGTCAGGCTCAGGAGGAGCTTTATCGCAATGCTGCCGCCGATGAAGTGTTGTTCATTCACCGGGGTCTGGGTACGCTGCACACGATGTTTGGACCGCTTCCCTTCAAACCATTTGATTACATTGTCATCCCACGCTGCACGACTTACCGCCTGGAATTCGACCGCGCCATCCAGCCGGATTTGCTGGTAATCGAGGCTAGCAATAGCATTGTTATCCCACCGCGTTATTTGAATCCCGACGGCCAGATTCGGCTCGGCGCTCCCTACAGCGAGCGCGACTTTCACGGTCCTCAAGAGACGCTTGTGGTAGATCGCGAGTCCGATACCCCCGTGCTCATCAAGGATGGCAACCGGCTGTCACGCTACATCTTGGCCAATCACCCCTTCGATGTAGTCGGTTGGGACGGTATGGCCTATCCATTCACCTTCAACGCCGACGACTTCGAGCCGATAACCGGAACAGTCCATCAACCGCCGCCGATTCATCAGACATTTGAAGCGACGGGTTTTGTCCTATGCACATTCGCTCCACGCCTGCTCGACACGCATCCTGAGGCAATCAAAATCCCGTATGCGCACTCCAACATTCAGGCGGATGAAGTGCTTTACTATGTGCGCGGCAAGTTCGGCAGCCGGCGCGGCGTCGAAGAGTCGTCGTTCACCCTCCACCCGCACGGCATTCCGCATGGACCGCATCCAGGCACTATTGTCGCTAGCCGAAATGCCACACGAACCGACGAGTTAGCCGTCATGCTAGACACCATCCGGCCTTTAATCTTGACGAAACAGGCGATGGAATACGACGATCCTACTTACCCATACAGCTGGATGGAATAACCGTTTAGCGGCGAGCCTCCGGCGAGCGCGTTGCGTTACGCTCGCCGCTAAACGGTTTCACTCGTCTTGAAAATACTCCACCGCATTGCGGAACAAACGCAGACCGTCTCCTTCCTCGGCTAGACCTAAACTTGTCCAGCGCGGATGCTGCGTCGGCAACACATGGCGTTCAGGATGAGGCATAAGACCGAGTACGCGCCCCGTCGCATCACACAATCCAGCCACATCGCCTTGCGAGCCATTTGGATTGATGGGATAGACTCCCGGTTGGCCGCGCTCATCAACGTACCGCAAGACAACCTGCCCCGCCTGCTGCAGCCCTTCCAGGATCCACGGCGCTCGGCAAATCAGCTTGCCTTCCCCGTGCGCAACGGGTAGATGGAGGCGCTCGCAATCTTTAAGAAACGGACATTTCCCGGGCGCTGCTGTGAGTTGGACCCAACGATCCTCGAACTTGCCGGAAGAATTGTCCGTCAAAGTGGCCAGAGGTCCATCCTCATCCGGCGGTACGATTAAGCCCGCTTTCAGCAAGGCCTGGAAGCCGTTGCAGATACCCAGGATAAGTTTTTCTTGGTCACGGAAGCGACGAAGGGCGTCGCTTAAAAAGTGTCCAAGTTGCATGGCCAAGATTTTGCCGGCGGCCACGTCATCGCCATAGCTGAAGCCGCCCGGCACGGCGAGAATTTGGTAATCCTGGAGCAGGTTAGGGCTCTCGCGGAGACGGTTAATGTGAACGCGCTCGGCGACGGCGCCGGCCCGTTCAAAAGCAAAGGCAGCCTCAACATCACAGTTGGCGCCGGGTGATCGTAGGATCAGTGCACGAGGTTTGGCCATAAGTTTCTTGAAGTTTTCTCAGCTGTGCGCTTGACGAGTAAGGGTAAACTGCTCATACTCGTTTTAACCTGAGAACGCCCTCCTCGGCCAGTGTGTGGCTCAAATTGGGCAGCGAGGGTCACTTCTCACGCAGGCCGGCGCGAGGCGGCGTAGCCCTTTTCACTTTTTTCTCGCCATACCCTTGACAGACTGCCGATAGGCTCCCTATACTTTCATTCCCCGACCCTGTTTCAGGTCGTTTACTATTTGCTCTTTGACAATTTGGGAAGCACCGATCAAGCCAAGGCGAGGTTGCGTCAAGCTTTTTAGCGTGACGCAATCTTGTCGGTAAGCAACGCAAGTTGTGAACCACAATTCTTGAGTCATGTTAAAAAGCGATCTCAGACCATTCAGTATTGCTATTGGGCGCGCCGGGAGCGTCAGCGACCGGAGCGTTAAAGCAACTAATTTTGAAGGGTTTGATCCTGGCTCAGAACGAACGTTGGCGGCGTGGATTAGGCATGCAAGTCGAATGAATCCCTGGGGGCTTGCTCCCAGGGGGAAATGGCGAAAGGGGCAGTAAAGCGTGGATAACCTACCTCGGGGACGGGGATAGCCATCCTAACGGATGGGTAATACCCGGCGATCTGGCGACAAGGCCTCTTGTTGCCAGGAAAGGAATTTCGCCTCGAGAGGGGTTCACGTGCTATTAGCTGGTTGGTGGGGTAACGGCCTACCAAGGCAAAGATGGCTAGCGGGTGTGAGAGCACGACCCGCGCCACTGGCACTGAGACACTGGCCAGACTCCTACGGGAGGCTGCAGTCGAGGATCTTCGGCAATGGGCGCAAGCCTGACCGAGCGACGCCGCGTGTGCGATGAAGGCCTTCGGGTTGTAAAGCACTGTCGAGGGGGAGGAAGCTCCGCAAGGAGTTGACCTATCCCTGGAGGAAGCACGGGCTAAGTTCGTGCCAGCAGCCGCGGTAAGACGAACCGTGCAAACGTTGTTCGGAATCACTGGGCTTAAAGGGCGCGTAGGCGGTCGGTCAAGTCTGGGGTGAAATCTTTCGGCTCAACCGGAAACGTGCCCCGGATACGGATCGGCTGGAGGGAGGTAGGGGTCGACGGAACTTCCGGTGGAGCGGTGAAATGCGTAGATATCGGAAGGAACACCGGTGGCGAAAGCGGTCGACTGGACCTTTACTGACGCTGAGGCGCGAAAGCCAGGGGAGCAAACGGGATTAGATACCCCGGTAGTCCTGGCCCTAAACGATGGGTACTAGGTAGAAGACTGGACATGGGTTTTCTGCCGAAGCTAAAGTGTTAAGTACCCCGCCTGGGGAGTATGGTCGCAAGGCTGAAACTCAAAGGAATTGACGGGGGCTCACACAAGCGGTGGAGCATGTGGCTTAATTCGAGGCTACGCGAAGAACCTTATCCTAGACTTGACATGTGCGAAAGCGGTCGGAAGTAGGGTGCGGAAACGTTACCCCAACGGTATCCAGTCCGGAACCGACTACAGGTGCTGCATGGCTGTCGTCAGCTCGTGTCGTGAGATGTCGGGTTAAGTCCCATAACGAGCGAAACCCTTGTTTCCAGTTGCCAGCGGGTCATGCCGGGGACTCTGGAAAGACTGCCGGTGTTAAACCGGAGGAAGGCGGGGATGACGTCAAGTCCTCATGGCCTTTATGTCTAGGGCTGCACACGTGCTACAATGGCGTACACAAAGGGAAGCCAACCCGCGAGGGGGAGCCAATCCCAAAAAATACGCCCCAGTTCAGATTGCAGGCTGCAACTCGCCTGCATGAAGTTGGAATCGCTAGTAATCGCAGGTCAGCAACACTGCGGTGAATGTGTTCCTGAGCCTTGTACACACCGCCCGTCAAGCCACGAAAGGGAGGGGCGTCCGAAGTCGCTGGGCCAACCGCAAGGAGGCAGGCGCCGAAGACGAAACTCCTGATTGGGACTAAGTCGTAACAAGGTAACCGTAGGGGAACCTGCGGTTGGATCACCTCCTTTCTAAGGATTTGATTTAACTAGGTTTAACGGCCCCGAGCGCTACGAGCCAGTAGCGCCAGCACGGACCGCTAAACCATCGTGTCCGCAACCAAACTTTGGCCGGCGTTCACCGGATGGCTCACGCCGCCCGGCTCGCCAGGATCGTTGCTCAACCCAAATTGCATTAGATAACCCCGCCATGACAGCAATGCCATGACGGGGTTTTTTCGTTTTGATTCTTTATTGGGCCTTCACACCTATGATCCGCTTTATCATCGCCCGTTTGGCCTTTCAGCAAGGGCGGAAGGAAGAGGACGAGGTCTTTTTGGGATCCACCGCCTTCACCGCGGAGTATCGATGGATGAGATCGGTTTTTGTTTGTGTGAATTTCAGATCCTTGCCATTCTAATAACAATACTTTATCATATGTAAAGTCCTGCTTATCCCCTCGCGTGATTGGGCGACGCGCGAACGGGGTAGGCGGGACTTTTTATTGGACGTTAATCATTTCGCGAAGTGTGCGGACCGTCGACCCGTACGCGTCGTTCGCAATCGTGCCGAATCTTGGCAAGCAGAGTTTCAACCTGAACAGACAACTGCTTGGATTGTGCAACGGTGTCGTGCGCGAGGCCGATAATGAGCCGGGCCTTTTGAATCGTGATATCCAACTGTTTTAAGATATCATCGCTGATAAAGCACCGCCGGCAAGCTCACAGGTGCTGTTCTTGACTTGAGCCTCCATTCCGCAAGCAAGAAACGTACCTCTGCCGCATATTAAAGCCCCAAGGCCGACACTGCCGCCAGGAAAATGTAGTTAACTAGCCGATTTGCACGATTGGCGGATACGCGCTATCCGGCCAAGGCCTCATGACGGGAAAGGATTTGCTCTTCGCTGCTCAGCAGCTGAACGACTTCACCCCGCGCCCGGTGCAGAATGTCAGTCAAATCCGGGCGCGCGCCAAAGTCCTCAATCAATCTTTCAAGTATTGCCGCAGTGCACATGACTTGCCGGCGTTCATTCGAGCGGCAATCGATGGACGGGAATCGCATCAGGCCTCCTTTCCTGTTCGAGGCAACGCTGCATTATTGGCGCGCAGTCAATACGAGACAAGGAGCAAAGCAAAAGTTGCCACATCCCCTGCCAATCCCTTGAGCGGCAGACTCCTAGCCGACTGCTACACTTTATCAATAATGTCGGTCGCTGCTTCCTGAAGAAAGAAAAATTCCTTGCGAGCTGAGGATGAAATCGATTACCTTCTTAACCAGCATTTCTTGGGGACAAAGTTCCCTCAGCCGGTAGACGGCAGAAGAGGCTAACCATCAGCTGGAGGTACAGAAGCCATGAGCCTAGATAGCATGCGCGACCGGGTCCAACGGGCCATTGCCAGGCTCGAAGCGATGCCCGACGGTGAAGGCGACGATCTGGCCCAAGCGGTCGCCGAGTGTCTCCAGCAGGTCCTCCGCAGCCATACCTCGCCGCGGGCCTACATTGACATGAGCTACGAAATGCTTGAAACCCTGTGAGACTTGCTCAAACAGTTTCACCTGCCCTCACCGGGGCCAGTATTGGCCCCGCCCGCTACCACCGCTAACTAGACCGTACCGCGTTCAAAGCAAAAAGGGCCAGGGGAATCCAGTTTTGGAATCCCTTGGCCTTTCAAACACCACGCGAGTGTCAGCAATTAACTCGCTTCGCGGAGGTCCGCCAGTTCTTCCTTCACCGGCGAATAATGGCTCGGCTCCATAACAAAGGCAGCTGTTCCGCTGGTGAAGTTGCGAAGTTCGCTGGTATAGCCGAACAGTTCGGCCAGCGGCACATAAGCGTGCAGCATGCAGCGGCCTTTTTCGAGCGTCGAATTGAGAATCTCGCCGCGGCGACGGCTGACGTCGCGCGTCAGGTCACCAAGGTATTGGCCGGGGGCGTGCACGACCACGTTCATGATTGGTTCCAGGAGCGTGATGCCCGCTTTAACCTGGGCGTCGCGGAAATTCTCCTGTGCCGCCAGCTTGAAAGCGTCCTGGGAACTATCGACGTCGTGATACTTGCCGTCGGTCAACGTCACCTGGATGTCCACGCAGGGGAAGCCGTACTTGGCGCCCTTCTGGCAGCCGTTGCGGAATCCTTGCTCGACCGAAGGAATGTACTCGCCCGGGACGACGCCGCCGACAATCTTGTCCATGAAATAGATGTTGTTCGGATCAGACTTCTCGCTCTGTTCCTCCAGGTACGTGTTCCACTCAGCGACATCTTCCTTTGAGAGCGGCTTGTATTCCATGTAGATCACGGCAAACTTGCCGCGGCCGCCGGACTGCTTGATGTAGCGGGTTTCCACTTCCACCGGCCTGGACAGAGTTTGGCGGTAGGCGACCATCGGTTTGCCCACCGACACCTTGACACCCGGGTTGCGCATGAGCTTTTCGACGGAGACTTCCAAATGCAATTCGCCCATGCCGCTGATGATGAGCTGGTTGGTTTCCGGATCCGTGCGAGCCTTGAGCGTCGGATCGTCGCGGACCAGCTTGCCCAGCGCGTCAGCCAGTTTCGTTTCATCGGTTGTCTTATCTGGAATAATGGCCTGCGAAATCACAGGTGCGGGGAAGCGGATGTCTTCCAAGGAAATCGGCTTATCAGGATCGCAGAGAGTGTTGCCCGTGTGGGTCTGCTTGAGACCAACGACAGCGACGATCTCGCCTGGACCGGCTACTTCGAGGACGTCCCGGCGATCACCCATCATGCGGAAAATGCGCGCTACCCGCTCACCTCGACCAACGGCCGTGTTAAGCACATCATCTTTCGGATGGAGTTGGCCCGAGTAGACGCGCACGAATACTAGATCGCCAGTAGGCTCGCTAATGGTCTTGAAGGCCAAGCCGGAAAACGGTTCCTTGGGATCGGGCTTTCGCTCCGCCTTCTCTTTTTCTTTGCTCTTCGGAATGATGCCGGTCACGGGCGGACGATCGCCCGGCGAAGGCAAATAATCCACGATCGAATCGAGCAAAAGCTGAACGCCATGGAAGTTCTTGGAAGAGCCGCACAGAACTGGCGTCAGCTTGCCGCTTAGCGTGCCCGCGCGGAGAGCCTTACGCAGCAGTTCATTCGAAACCGGCTTTCCTTCGAGCACCAATTCCAGCAATTCATCGTCGGCATGTGAGGCGGCTTCGAGGAGATGCTGCTGGTATTCCTCCGCCTGAGCCTTGTATTGTTCTGGGATGTCAACAAGATCGTACTTAACGTGGGTTTTGTCGTTTTTGTCATTCAGAATGAACTTCATCTTGACCAGATCGATTACGCCTTCAAACGCGCTCGATTGTCCTGCCGGCAATGCACAGATGGCCGGGATGATGGCGAGCTTCTCCTTCATCTGTTCGATGCAGTCGAAGAAATCGGCGCCCATGCGGTCGAGCTTGTTAATGTAGGCGATGCGCGGCACGCGATGCTTGTTGGCCTGATACCAAACAGTCTCGCTTTGAACCTCGACCCCACCGACGGCGCAAAACACGCCGACCGCGCCGTCGAGGACGCGCAGTGAACGCTCCACCTCCGCCGTGAAGTCTACGTGGCCGGGCGTGTCAATGATGGTGATCTGCGTATCGCCCCAATCAATGGCCACGGCGGCGCTGTTGATCGTGATGCCCTTTTGCCGTTCCAATGGGTCGAAATCGGTAGTGGTATTGCCATCATCGACATCGCCGACCTTGTGCTTGGAGCCGCTGAAATAGAGGATGCGCTCCGTCGTGGTGGTTTTGCCCGCGTCGACGTGGGCGATAATGCCGATGTTTCGCAGTTTTTCGAGCATGGTTCAATTTCCAAAATCAAAAGTCCAAACCTTAACTGCCTGGTCCAATCAATGATTTCCCACTCCCACTGGCCTTTCGTCTTGCGACTCAGGTCAATGGACTAGGAACTTCAACCGAAGTTTCCCCAATATGATTACCAGCCAACCTTATCGGTAACTGGGTGAGAGCGGCGCGATGACTGCCGGCGGGAAACGGTGCTGACATTGTCCTGTCTTCCGCACCCTCCGGCGCGAGAAACCAGGTTAAAACATTATATTAAAATGTGGAGAATTGTCCAGGCAAGCCATGAAATCCACGTGAAGGTTGGAATCGGCTCGCCGTTTCGCTTGCGTTTCGCGCCCGCTCGAGCGCGAAACGCAAACGAAACGGCAAGCCTGAAGCGGCGTGGAGAAAATACTCCAAATTGGTAGAATAATAGCTGAATAATTAACAATTAAGCGCTGCCAAGGAGTCAAGTCTTGCCGGATGAAATACCCCCCGCCATCACCCCGCCGACCGCCCCACTAACCGCGAACGGGGACGGCGATCGCTACGATCCCCTTAATATTGCGGACGAGCTTAAAGACAGCTACCTGACGTACGCCATGAGCGTCATCATCAGTCGGGCCTTGCCCGACGTGCGCGACGGCCTCAAGCCCTCGCAGCGACGCATCCTCGTGGCCATGCATGATCTTGGGCTAAGCCCGACGTCCAGCACGAGCAAATGTGCCGGCATCGTCGGCGAGACAATGAAGCGCTACCACCCTCATGGTGAAATGACAATCTATCCGACCCTGGTCCGAATGGCCCAGGATTGGACCATGCGCCATCGTCTGATCCATTCGCAGGGCAATTTTGGATCCATTGCCGGTCTCCCGGCGGCGGCCATGCGTTACACCGAGGCCCGACTGGCCGCAACCTCCTGGGAGATGCTTCAGGATCTCGATCGCGACACCGTCGATTTCATTGACAACTACGACGGCAAGTATCGTGAGCCGCTTGTTTTGCCGAGCAAGTTTCCCAACCTCCTGGTCAACGGCTCGGACGGCATCGCGGTCGGCATGGCCACCGACATTCCCCCGCATAACCTCCGCGAAGTTTGCAATGCCCTTATCCGCCTTATCGATGAACCGACTGTTGGCCTGCTTGAACTCTTGGACATCATCCCAGGTCCCGATTTCCCGACAGGGGGAATTATCTGCGGCCGCCAGGGCATCATCGACGGCTATCGCACGGGCCGAGGCAAAATCACGCTGCGTGCCCGTGCCGAAGTCCGCGAGGAGGGCAACCGCTCGCAGATTATTATTAACGAGGTGCCCTTCCAAGTAACGCGGAATCGGCTCGCGGAGTTCATCGGCGAGCTGGTCAAGGATGAACGCATCAAGGGCATCAGCGCTATGCGCGATGAATCCAGCGCGCGCGGCGGCGAACCGGTCCGGCTGGTTATCGATGTCAAACGCGACGCCGATCCGAACCTTGTGCTCAACCAGCTTTACGAGTTTTCACCCCTTCAAAAGACTGCCAGCATTATTCTTCTAGCCCTGGTGGACGGCCGCCCGCGGACGCTGACGCTCAAGGAAATGCTCCAGGAGTTCCTCCGGCATCGCGTCATGGTGATCCGCCGGCGCACTGAATACCTTCTTCGCGAGGCCAAACGGCGTTCGCACGTCCTCGAAGGGCAGTTGATCGCCATTTCCTCGCTGGACGAGGTCATCGCCATCTGCCGACAAGCCCCCAGCCGGGCCGAAGCCAAGGTGCGTTTGCAAAATCTCGCGGTCGCCGCGTCAATCCTGGAGCGGGCCTTAGGGGCGGAACACCTCGCTTCCTTGCAACGCGAAATCGGGAGACAAGAAAGCTATCGCCTAAGCGAAGTCCAGGCCGAAGCCGTCGTACGCATGCAACTTGGGCAGCTAGCCGCGCTCGAACGGGATGAAATCTTCAAGGAATACAATGATCTCCGAGAAAAAATCATCGCCTACGAAACGTTGCTGAGCAGCGAGCGCAACATCAACGAAGTGATTAAAGCCGATCTCATTGAGATGCGTGATAAGTTCGGCGACGAGCGCCGGACCGAGATCATCGACGCCTCGGGCCGGGTCAATTACGAAGAGCTGATTGCCGAGGAAGATCAAGCCGTCACGATCAGCCATAACGGTTATGTCAAGCGGCTGCCGCTAAATACCTATCGCAGCCAGCACCGCGGCGGTCGTGGTGTCTCCGGCGGCCAGACCCGCGAAGACGATTTCATCGAACATTTCTTCGTGGCCTCGACCCACGCCTATTTGCTTTGCTTCACGAACAAAGGGCAGTTGTACTGGCTCAAGGTGTACGACATACCGCTAATGAGCCGGACCAGCGCCGGAAGGGCGATTGCCAATGTCCTGTCGTTACGGCCCGACGAAAAGATCTCCAGCGTCATACCCGTGCGCCAATTTGACGCGGTCAGGCATCTTCTCTTTGTCACGCGTCGAGGCATTGTCAAGAAAACCGCGCTGGATGATTACAGCCGGGTCCGCGCTGGAGGCATCATCGGCATTAGCTTGGATGAAGACGATTCGCTTATCCAAGTAGTCCTTACCAAGCCGGGCGACGAGGTTGTTTTGAGCACGCGCAACGGCATGGCCATCCGCTTTGACGAGGCCGACGCCCGCTCCATGGGCCGCAACACGCGCGGCGTTAAGGGCATCAACCTTAGCGCAGGAGACGAGGTGGTCGGCATGGTGGTCGCCGATCCCCAAGGCTACCTCCTTACTATTTGTGAAAACGGCTATGGCAAGCGCACACCCTTTGGCGCCAATGTCGCCGGCATTGAGGCTGCTGAAGAAGAAACCGAGGAACCCCCGTCTGCTCCTTCGACAGAAGAAGCCACGGTGGAAGGTGAAAACGGCGAGGAGGAGCGTTCGGCGATGCGCTATCGCAAACAACGCCGTGGTGGCAAAGGCGTCCGCGACATTCGCACCAGCGACCGCAACGGCTCGGTTGTCGGCATCTTAGCCGTCAACGATACTGATGATGTCATGCTCATCACCGCTCAGGGCATGGTCAACCGCACCCACGTCAGCGAGATTCGCATCGTCGGCCGCAATACCCAGGGCGTCCGTGTCATGAATCTCAATGAAGGGGATAAGATCGCATCGCTAGCAAAGGTAGCTCGGGAGGAGGAAGAGGAGTCGATTTTAGAAGACCAAAGCAATCCTGCTCCCGACCCTTCGGCACCTGGCGGTTGACAAATGTCGAAAAGACAGAAGGATTCCCTGAACGAGCCGGTACTCGCCACTCCTTTTGACCGGGACGGTCATGAGCCGGCAGAGGATTTCGGGGAAGAGCCTGAAGGGTGATTGGGAGATGCTCAAGGTCGAAGTTCGAGGCCAGGATGGCCGGATTCAGTCGGTGATCATAAATGATCCGGCTGTAATTCCGCCAGTAGGCGATTTCATTTGCTAACCGGCCTTTATTGGCACCAATGGACAGCTTAGAGAAGCGAAGCAGTTGAATTCACAAGCGTTCTAGGAGCGAACCCGTGAAATTCACTATAACCATTTCTCGCGAAATGGTTTAGACCCTCTGGATCAGGCACCGACCCTCTGGGTCAGCACCAATTTATCCACAGGGTCAGAGTGTTCCATAAAGCAGTGGCGAGGAAGGGTTTAGACCCTCTGTACCCTGTTCAAGTGTCGACCCTCTGGACCAATTGTGATCCAGAGGGTCGGTTTAAGGCTCGCCTAGGGGGGCCTAACTCGTTGTTCGCGGTCCCACCCGCCGACGTGCTATGGATGCATCATTGATTCTGGTTCTGAAACCGCCGCATCCACTAATCAATAAGGCCTTGATAAATGCGTGTCCTTCTCACCGGCGGTTATGGCTGCATCGGCAGTTGGATTGTTCGCAATCTCCTCGAGCGCGGCGATCAGGCGTGGATCTATGACCTAAAGGAAGACCCGCGCCGGTTGCGGCTGATTTTGCCGGAGAAAAATGTCGGACAAGTAGGATTCCTGCAAGGGGATGTCACCGACCTCGCTAACTTACGAGCTGCGCTCAGCAGACATGCCATATCGCATGTCGTTCACTTGGCCGGCCTCCAGGTTCCGATCTGCCGTGCCAATCCCATTTTGGGTGCGCAGGTAAACGTCCTCGGCACGCTTAATGTTTTCGAAGCGGCGCGGCTGTCAGAAGGGCGGGTCCAGCGGGTTGTCTACGCCAGTTCGGCCGCTGTGTTCGGGCCGCCCGAATTCTACCCGGACGGGCCACTCCCCGATGACGTGCCGCTCCGGCCCACGACCCACTATGGCTACTTCAAAGTCTGCAATGAAGGAAACGCGCGCATCTACTTTCAAGACCACGGCCTGTCGAGCATTGGCCTGCGCCCGTGGACTGTTTACGGCGTCGGCCGCGATTTCGGCATGACCAGCGAACCGACCAAGGCCATCAAGGCCCTGGCTATCGGCCGGAAGTATCACATCACCTATGGCGGCTCGCAGGACCTGCAGTATGTCGATGATGTCGCCAAGATCTTTGTGCGCTGCCTGGAAACCGCCTATCAAGGGGCGAAGTCCTACAACCTACGCGGGCATGTGGTCGATTTACCGACCTTCCATAAAGCCTTGTGCACAGTCGATCCAGCAGCCCATGAGTTGATTTCCTTTGGTGATCGCCAAATTGCTATCGCCTACAACCTAGACGACAGCTCTTTGCAGCGTGACATGTGCCCGATCGCGCGGACACCGCTTGAGGCGGGGATTCGGCAGACCCTGGAAGCTTTCAAGACGCTTAAGGTGCAAAACCGTCTCGATGACTCGGAGTTGGACGCTTGAACTAATGGAAATCCAACCAATCAAGCTCAATTCGTCGCTTGCTCGCACCTTACTCCAAAAAGCAGTGGCAGAACTCAAAGCTCGGTACGAGGTTCACGAACACAATCCTGGCGTGCTTGATGCCGAGAGCTTTCTTGGCACTGTTTCGCGCCGTCTTCCTCGCCCCTCCTTGACCAGAACCCCGGGCGAAGTTAATCTTGGTCTGGAAATCTTGATTCCCGCCTTGCCCTCCGCTGCCCGCCTCACGCCTCGAAGGACGGCCCTCTATGCTCAACCGCCGCGATGCCATGATCCGCCTGGGTCAGGTCGGTCTGGCCGGTCTAACCTTGCCTCAGCTTCTTGAGCGGCAACAGGCGTCAGCGGCGCCGGCCGGTTCCAAAGGATCAGCTGATGCCTGCATTTACGTCTTTCTCTGGGGTGGCCCGCCACAGCAGGATATGTGGGATTTAAAGCCCAACGCGCCGCAGGGGATTCGCAGTCTCTTCAAACCAATTCACAGTGCCGTACCGGGTATTAACGTTTGCGATCAGATGCCGCTTTTTGCCCGTAACACCGATAAGACAGCCATCATTCGCTCGTTGACGCATCCGAGCAACGTCCATGAAGCGTCGGTTTATCACATGCTGACGGGGCAGCAAAATCCAACCCTGGTTGTGCCGCGAAATCAGCGGAAACGAAGCGATTTCCCAAACTTCGGCTCCATTGTTTCCTACTTCAAGGAGCCGGGTGTTCTTCCAACCAGCGTAACAATACCGCGTCCTCTGGGGCATGATGGCGTCATTTATTCGGGAACGTATTCCGGCTTTCTCGGTCCCCGCCATGATCCCTTGGAGATGAAGCCCGCCAATTTCTCCAATCAGCCGGCGGCTCATGCCACGTCCCTTGCGGACGACTTGCACGAGTCACGCATCTTGGCGCGCCACGGCCTTCTCAATCTCTTGCAAACGCAGGATCACCTTCTGCAACACAGCCGTAGCGGCAGAGACCTGGATGAATTCCGTGACCAGGCCTTGCGCATGATCTCTTCTCCCGCCGCGCGCCGGGCCTTTGATCTCGACAAAGAATCGCCCCATCTGCGCGATCGCTATGGTCGCAATGAATATGGCGAAAGTTTCCTATTGGCCCGTCGGCTTGTCGAGGCTGGCGTCAAGGTCGTGTCTATTATTTGGATGCACATGGCCAGGAACGGCAAGGTGTACAACGTCTGGGACAACCACGGAGGTACGGAACCGCTCGGGTCGATCAGCGGCTACGCGATGCTCAAGGAGAAATACTGCCTGCCATCCCTGGATCAATGCTTTAGCGCACTGCTAGAAGACTTGTCCAATCGCGGTCTCCTGAATCGAACGCTAGTCGTAATGGTTGGGGAATTCGGGCGAACGCCGAAAATCAACGCGGCTCAGGGGCGAGACCACTGGGGCATGTGCGGCGGCGCCGTCCTGGCGGGCGGAGGCATCAAGGGCGGGACGGTTTACGGCTCGAGCGACAAGATTGGCGCTTTTCCAAAGGATGATCCGGTGTCGCCTGAAGATTTACTGGCGACGATGTATCACGCGCTAGGCTTGGAGCCCGAAATGCAAATATCCGACCGTGAAGGGCGACCGCATCGGCTGTGTGAAGGCAAAGCCATTACGGAATTGTTTTGAACTGATGTCGATCAAATGGCAACCCTTGCCAAGGATACTGCCATTTCGTTTCATTTCACTCACTCACCTCCCCTTATGGTAACCCCTCTCGGCTCCATTTAATCGCTTTAGTTGTCTATTTCCCAGTTTTGGGCTTTTGTATTCCCGTTATTGAAACGAATTGCCAAGATTCATGGGGCATAACACCGTTTACGAAGGGTACTCCTGCCGCAGTACTTTACCGGTGACAAAGTCATGCACACTCTTCAACGAACCGGTAATTAACTGGTGTAAATAAATAAGGCCCGAGTCCGGGCTCTAAATGGGCAAACGGGCATCCAGCTTTTGTGGCATGCCATTTGCCCTGTTTGATCGACCAAAGCCATATCCTCCCCTGCTGGAAGAGTGGTTTAGGCTACAAGGTCCGTGAAACCTACGAAGAATGCGGCCCGCATTGAACTTTATCCGCTTGTACTTGGGCAGAGAAGCTCGTGTCGATTTCGAGCTTTGATCTGAAAAATAAGCTAAGGTAGGATTATTTGAGTTATAGGGTGTGCCACCGCCTTATGACAATATATTTGCGTTTTGTTGCGCGGCGTCCTTCGCAAACCGAGCTTGCAATTTGCTAGAAAATGAGCAGGCCCGGGGGAAGCGAATTCCGGCGCAGGCAACGGTGATCAAAAGGCGGCAACCTATGCAATCGGCCAACGACGGCGAATGGGTCCTACCTCCCAAGATCTCGGAAGCCGTGATCCGCATACTTCGACACGAAGTGGGCGATTTGCTTCAGACGGTTTATTCGGCCGCCGCCGTTTTGAATCAGCGCTTGCCTGACGGTTGGGAGTTGGAACGCCGGGTGGTAGGCGACATGCGAACGCGGGGCGAGACTTGCCGTAGGTATCTTGACTATACTCACGACTTGGTTTGCGCCTTGCGAATTAGTAAGGAACGGTTTGACGCAGGCGAAAGCCTGACCGACTTGCTAAAACAAACTGCATCCCGCCATCCGACTGTCCGGGTTCACTTGGCGGTGGCAGCGAAGTTGGTCGCAAACGCGGATCCCCAAAAGTTGGAATCGGTATTTCAATTGTTAACCACCTTCGCTTGTGAATCGGCAACCGATGAAGCATGGGTGCAAATAAAGCCGGGGGAAGAGCCGTTTTCCTTGGATGGAGTGATTGAGTACGACGGCGGGGAGGTATCCGCTGAAAGCTGTGAGGCTCTGCTTGGCTTGCTCAATTCAGGGCAAAACGCTAGGTCTCGATTGGGCCTATTGCTCGCGCAAAAACTTATTCAGTTACACGGAGGGTGTCTCATGGTTATGCCCCGTGGCGGGGGTGGCATGAGATTGTGCATTCATCTCCCGGGCGAGGATAACACCGCCGCATCATCGCAATGTGACGGGTCTATAGATTTTCGTGGCGTAATCGCGGATTAATGCTCAAGCTGGATATTTATGGATCAGGAACCAAATCGAGTGGCGTCTCCGCAAGCCGGCTTCTCGCCGGTGGGCACGTCACTTCTGGCTCGACGTGAGACCCGAGAAACCGGGAACGACCCCCGGGGAGCAAGAGGGATGGAACAGACAATCGCGGCCACGCCCAAGCTAAAGATAGTCGTCGTTGAAGACGACCCGACGATCCGGCTGTTTCTTAAATCGTCCTTGGAAGAACAGTTGGGTCATCAAGTTATAGGAGAGGCGGCAACCGGTACGGATATGGTTCGTACCGTGCTAGATTTGGACCCGGATATCGTGATCTTCGATATCCATCTCCCCCGGCTCAACGGCCTCGACGCTCTCCGCCAAATCTATCAAGAGCGCGTCATAGCGGCAGTGGCGATAACCGCTGACCGCGATCAAGAATTAGTACGCCGAGCTTTGGAGGAGCATGTACTCGCCTTCCTGGTGAAGCCCGTGGAATCCCATCAACTGGGCGCCGCCGTGCTAGTGGCTTGGGCTCGGTTCGACGAATTGAAACAACTAACCGATGAAAATGCCACACTGCGCACATCCCTCCAGAACCGCAAGATTATCGAGAGAGCTAAGGGCGTGCTAATGAAACGGCATCGATGGTCCGAAGCTGAGGCATTCCGCCGGCTTCAGCGCGCATCGATGAATAATCGGACAACGATGATTGACTTGGCGCAAGCTGTCTTGAATGGTAAAGAAGTAGAATTATGAGATCCAGCATTTGTCTTGAATGGGCAAATGTGCTGGTTCTTTGTCCAACATTTGATTCTCTCCTATCTGCTTGAATTATTCCTGGCCAATATCTTGCCCTATTGACATGACAGTACCTTTTCTCGGGCAATAATTCTGAGAAAAATTGTTCTGCCCAACTTGACAAATGCTGGGCGCATATTAGGTTTTTGGTGGAATTTGACAGGCCTGCCGCAAAGAGGCGTCGGCCCAACCACTTTCAGTGCCCAAGTACTCTCTGAATTGACAGGCAACGAGGCCTTCAGCCCTTCAAGGATTCTGAAGGTTTTGTACCCCCCTGAACTCGATATCGCATTTCCAGCGTTCGAGCGCACGTGGCGGCAATCAAGAATCTTGCCTAAAAAGGTGCAGCCATGGTCGTTCAGGTCCCCCCTTCCACCGAAGTCGCGCGCGCGTCGCCTAAGTCTATTGAACAGGAACGGCCCTATTGCTCGGAATCACAGCGAATGGCCGCGGCGCTAATTCACAATCTTAATAACGCGTTGACAGGAATTATCGGGAATCTCGAGTTGTCGTTGCGCGAGGCGCCCTGCGAGCACCCGGTTCAGCATCGCCTTAGGGCGGGGCTTGGGTGCGCCCATAAAGCTGCCGAAACGATTCGCCGTGTTGCGGCGTTTACATTTCGGAGCCACGCTCCCTTGCCGGTGGGTCATTTTTCCATGAAGGAAATTGCCGAATGGGCTGTCAAGAGGGCCGGACAACAGCCCGAATCAGATTCCTTGTCTGGATCGATCCGCTATGACGTGAAAGCGGAAGGCCTCGGCTGCGTTCCAGCTAATGCCCAGATTGTCGTCGAGATTTTAGACCAGTTGCTGGCAAATGCACGAGAGGCTTTGCCGGAAGGAGGCGCTATCCGCTTATGCGTTTGGGAAACCGCCCGAGAATGTCACCTTTCCGTATCCGACACGGGACCCGGTCTTTCCCAGGAGGCGCGCGATCACCTGTTCGAACCATTTGTAACAACGAAAGCAACGGGCCATCTTGGACTGGGCTTGGCCATCTGTCGCCAGCTTATTACGGCGCAAGGCGGAAAGATCGAAATCGCTGGACAACTCGGCCAAGGAACAACGGTGACTCTGACTCTGCCGGCCGCCAAACCAATGGAACTCCGTCAGGAAATCAAAATGCCTGAATGGCAACAGCAATCGGCGCATTTGCCGAAAGCTCCTATAGCCGCCCTGGCTCACACGCAAGTAAATTCGCTATAGGCTCAACTGGCTTTGGTAAAACGCGAGCCGCGGTGGAACTCTTCTGTAGTTTTCGCCGCGGCTTGGTGCGTTTTACCGGTGATTATCGCTTGGCCCCGTCCAGCTCCGCCATAATTCTCTTATGCAAGCGGCTAGCTTGATTGGCCCACTTTCGATTCCGCCGGCGAATGGGAGCGGGCAGGAAGGCATGATCCTGGAGCGAATGCTCCAAGAGACTGCGCGCTTCATCCGTATGTCCGCCAACCAGCATGTGCTCGGCCAGAAGGCACTGGTGCTGGAGCGTCGGCGCTACGCGAGCCAGTTCTCTGCATTGTACCAGGGCGGCAGAGGAATTGCCGGTTAGGGTTCGGGCTTCAATTAGAAGGTGCCAGCCGGCGTAATTGGCATAACGGGAATCGCGGCCCAGCAGTTTTTCCAGAGGTTCTAGGGCCAGTTCGGGATGACCCATTTCCTTGTGGCACAGAGCCAGGCTGTAAAGCGCAGTTGGATGGTCTGGCTCTTGTTTCAACGCCGCTATCAGATGGGGAATCGCTTCCTCGTGCTCATGCTGCTCCACGAGGCGCTTTGCCAAGTTTAAATGGTTGGTCAAAGTTGGCATGTGTTCCGCCCGATAGCGTAATTCCTCCAAGCGCGCCTTGGGTTGAAAGAGCGATCCGAGGTTGATAGAACGGAAATCGGCCAGCTTGATCGCGAAAAAATAGACCCAGGCCCCAATAAAAGGCATGCAGAAAATCAGCCAGTACCAGTAGACCTCGGCCTGACGCCGGTAGGCGTCAACTAGCATCCAAATCATAAAGGCAGTCTGGGCCAGGGAAATGGCGGGATGGGCCTGGAAATAACCGAATAAGAGGTCCACGGATCGAACCACCGCGCAAGAAGGGAGAAGAGGTCTACCGCTTACGGTCTAGCCTATCTCGCGGGAACCGAATCGCAAGAGAAAAAGTAGCTCAAGCCCGGCAACCTCTTAGGAAACTACGGAGCGCCGAGAAAAGCATAGGCTCTCCGCGGCACTCGGTTATCTTTTGACAAGAAATTGTCAGTTACCTTCGTAAGGCAGATTATTATCCGCCAGATAACCAATGGCGAGGCTTACGCGTAAGGCGTTAGCGGCCGGCGGCCAATAGAACGGGCTTGGAAATGGCGCCTCTATTCGCGTTTCAACGTGACCGTCCAGGAAAGCCACATTAGCAACCCTGCCGACATGGCGAAAATGGGTCGTCGGCTGTGGCGAACCAGTCGGCGTCGGATAAGGAGCGGCGATTGAGTAAGACTCCTGGGCCATCGCTGGGTCGTTCCAAAACGCAATGAGAGCCGAATCGGAAAAGGCAAAGGTTGCCGAAGTCGAAGGAAAGTCCGCGAATCGCTTCAGAATGTTAATTGGAAATTGGTAGTTGGGATCATTCCAATATGTCGTGCCGAGGCTGCGATTGTAGCCGTAGCCGCCCGTCTGCGGTTGCCCGTTCGCGGTGAGGAAGATCGGCTGAATCTGCGAGCGACTCATTGTTGGGCAAGCGATAACGGCATTGTTGTTCTCGTAGAATGGCGTGAGGATTCCTTGGGTAGGATCGACCTTGTTGGAAGGATCGACCAGGCCGAACCAGTAGCTGGTCGAATAGGGCCATACAGAGGGATTGGGCGTCGTGAAGTCCTGCGGAAAGTGCTGGAGCGTGCCCTCATAGTTGTGGACGGCCAGGACGAGTTGTTTGAGGTTGTTGGCGCACTTTATGCGGTTGGCGGCCTCACGGGCTTTCTGTACCGCGGGCACCAAAAGCCCGATCAAAACGCTGATGATCGCAATGACGACCAACAACTCGATGAGCGTGAACGCGGACGGTGAACGGGAGGAAATGCGACGAGACAACATGACACAGTCCTTTCTGCCGGGCCGGGCAACAGGAAACCACTTCGGCCCAAGCAGCGGCAAACGCAGACGGACTGCGACCATGCCCGCTTGGATGCTTGAGGCCGAAGCATCGAAACAGGAACTCGGCAGGCAGGTCTTCTGGCTTACGGCTCCTGACGACCCTCGAAGGCCTTCCCATGCCGGCAATCCGACACAGTGGCCGATGAGTTTCAAGGGTCTAGCCGATTACAGCGGCGGCCCCGCAACGGATTTGCACCGTTTTCCCTATTGTCCGCCCAACCTCGCAAGGCGCGGCGGAACCCGTCGAGTACTACGTCATCTGATTTAACAGATCGCTGACACAGCGTCCACCAACTTTTCACCATATCCTTGCTTCCCGCGCGTGATCGCGCCATAATCGGCTCATTCCTACCCTGCGGATCGCCCTCAATCCCACCAGGAGACGCTCTTATGAAACGCACTTTATTCTCGCTAGGGTTGACACTTGCCGTGTTTTGCCTGGCGGCGGTACGTGCCGAAGACAACAAAGCCCCCGAAGGCTTCAAAGCCCTCTTCAACGGCAAGGATCTCACCGGTTGGAAGGTTAACGAAGGGGGCAAGATGGATATCTGGGGCGCCGAGAAGGGCGTGCTGTTCGTCCAGGGCAGCGGCGGCGGCTGGCTAATGACCGAGGACGAATACGGTGACTTTGAACTACGCCTGGAGTTCAAGATGCCCGAAAAAGGCAACAGCGGCGTGGCTCTCCGCAGCGCAATGAAGGGTAATCCCGCCTTCGAAGCCGGCATGGAGATTCAGTTGCTTGACGATGAATGGCACAAAAAGAACTTCCCGGAATTGAAGCAGACCCAGCTGACCGGCTCAATTTACGACGTGGTGCCTCCGTCCAAGGAAGCTCTCAAGAAAGTCGGCGAATGGAACGAAATGCGCATCACCGCCAAGGGCCCGAAAATCATGATCGAACTTAATGGCCAAAAAATCGTGGATGCCAACCTTGATGATCACAAGTCCAGCGAACAAAAGCACGCCGGCATGTTGCATGCCAAGGGCCATCTCGGCCTGCAAAGCCACGACGGCCGCGTCGAATTCCGCAATATTTACGTGAAAGCGCTGTGAAAGCGATTTGCGGCGAGCCTCCGGCCAGCGCGTTGCCACGCGCTCGCCCGAGGCTTGCCGCTAAACTAAACGGTGTATTTGACGACGCCGCCGACAATGACCGTCTCGGCTCGCCCTTTCACTTTCCAGCCCGCGTACGGACAATTGCGGCTCTTGGATTTGAACTTGGCAGGATCGATTGTCCAGGGAACAGCCGGATCGATGATCGTCACATCGGCAATCGCGCCGGGGCAGAGCGTGCCGCGGTCGATCCCTAACACGCGCGCCGGGTTGATCGTCAGCTTCGCGATCAATTGCGGCCAGGTAAGGTGGCCCGGTTCAACCAGTGCCAGAATGCTGATGGGCAACAGCGTCTCCAGACCGATGATGCCATTGGGCGCTTGATCGAGTTCACGCATCTTCTTTTCCGGTGCGTGGGGGGCATGATCGGTTGCGATCACGTCGAGCGTGCCGTCCTTGAGCCCTTTCAGGATGGCCTCCACGTCGGCGTCCGTCCGGAGAGGCGGGGCCATTTTGTAATTGCTGTCAAACGTCCGCAGGCATTTGTCGGTAAGCGTGAAGTGATGCGGGCAGGCCTCGCCCGTGACATTGACACCCCGTTTCTTGCCCCAGCGTATGAGATCGACGCTGCCGGCCGTGGAAACGTGCAGGATGTGCAGCTTGCCGCCGGTCATGCGCGAAAGGAGGATGTCCCGATAGACCATCACCTCTTCCGCCGCCGCCGGCATGCCCCGGAGGCCGAGCCGCATGCTCTCGAAGCCTTCGTTCATGACGCCGCCGCGCGTCAGGTCCAGGTCCTCGGCGTGGCTCAGGACGGGTTTGTCGAACATCTTGCAGTATTCGAGTGCCCGGCGCATGATTTCGGCACTAACGACCGGCGACCCATCATCCGTAAACGCGACCGCGCCCCCTTCGATCAGGCCGCCAATCTCGGCGAGTTCGGCGCCTTTGCGTTCCTTGGTGACCGCTCCGATGGGAAAAACGTTGGCATTGCCGGCGCGCTGCGCTTGCAGGTGTACAAATTCCGCCGCCGCCTGACTGTCAAGCGCCGGTTCGGTGTTTGGCATGCAGGCCACCGAGGTTACCCCACCCGCCAGGGCTGCCGCCGTCCCCGTCGCGATGGTCTCATCCTCCTCGCGGCCCGGCTCGCGGAGATGAACGTGCATGTCGATGAGCCCGGGACAAACGATTCGCCCGGTGACGTCGAGCGTGCGCTCCGCCTGCATCTGCGGCTGCGGTCCCAGCCCAACAACTCGGCCATCGCGCAGCCACAGCTCGGTGATCTTATCAACCTCATTGGCCGGATCGATGACGCGGCCGTTGGTGATACGCAGGGTGGTCATGGGCTTGATTCTAGCCCAACATAACGAAGAATTCACCGGTTAGAATTGGAATCCGGACCCAGGACGGTTCGCGACGTTCCTTGACCCTTTTCGCCTCCGGCTTTTATAATCCACTCCAACCCCCGTACGGCGCGCGCAGCCCCCAGATGGGCGCCCTTCGGATTTGACTCGCGAAAGTCGGTTTTTGTCCCTGGAAAGTGAGGCCGTTGTGCCGGTGCAGATGGAATTGAAGCGCATCATCATCAGCGAGGTCCACGACCAACAGGTGATCATGCTCAAGGAGACCGAAGGCGAACGCACATTCCCTATTGTGATCGGCATATTCGAGGCGACCAGCATCGACCGGCGCGTCAAGAGCATGCCGTCACCGCGGCCGCTGACCCACGATCTGGTGGCCACGGTCATCGAAACCATGGGCGGCGAACTGCGCGACATCTTCATCAGCGACCTACGCGAACACACGTACTACGCCAAGCTCCGCATCCGCTTGAACGGCGAGATGGTCGAGGTCGACAGCCGGCCCAGCGATGCGATCGCCTTGGCCGTGACCGCGAAGGTGCCGATTTATGTGGCCGAGGATGTCTTGGAGGAAGTGTGCGGGGAGGAGTAGTAAAAGCGGTCAGCGGTCAGCGATCAGCCACCAGCATTCAGCCATTTACCGATCATAAAGGCCCGGGTTCGAATCGTTTAATGAGCTTGCAAAGCAAGCGATTTCAGGCGACACTTATGGCATAGTTGATTAACCCGCCTTCTTACTCTTTTGCCTTCGCCCTCCTACCGACCCGGTTTCTGCCTCCGCCCAGGCGAACTTGACTCATCAAGACGCCAATGTAACCATAAGGAAGGAAAAAGCTCCTTTCGCCGCTCCCTTGGCGTCGGTCTGACGAGCGCCTTTTGCCCGAGTTCATTCATGATTCCGTCTAAGTTGCAACGACATACTCCCTGGCTTGCCGTTTCGCGCCCGAGCGGCGCGCGGGTGGGCTTTTGGATCTTCGCCGCAACCTTACTATTCCTGCTCGGCTGCCAGAGAGACGAAATCCAGCATTACAAGGTCCCAAAAGAAGACACCGGTCCGGAAGCAGCAACCAATGAGCGCTCCGCGACTCGTCTACTGGGGCTGATAGCGCCGCGCGGCAAACGAACTTGGTTCTTCAAACTCAGCGGCCCAGCGTCGGCCATCGACGACCAGAAAGAAACATTCGATCGGTTTATTGCTTCCGTCCGCTTCAAGGACTCGGCCGATAAGCCGGTGTCTTGGACGCTTCCTGAAGGCTGGAAGGAAGAGCCGGGCGGCAATGGTTTCCGGTATGCCACGCTGCGTCTCCAATCCAAAGAGAGTCCTCTGGAAGTCTCCGTGACCTTCTTCGATGGTGAAGGCGGCTCGCTTCTGGACAACATCAATCGCTGGCGCGGCCAAATTGGGCTGGGTAAAACTAATGAGTCCAAGCTGGACGACGTTGCCAAGAAAATCGACCTTGATGGGCAAAATGCCACGCTTGTTGATATGACCGGTCCTGGAGGCCCTAAAGGTGACATGCAGCCGCCGATGGCCCGGCCGCCGCGCCAAGATCGGGGGACCGCTCCGGTTACGTTCAAGACGCCGGAAGGCTGGCAGGAAAGACCGGATACAATGGGACTGGGCCGCATCGTCTTTAAAGTCACCGAAGGCGACAAGACCGGCGACGCGGCCATTACGCCGTTAGGCGGCCAAGCCGGCGGTCTTCTGGCCAACGTCAATCGCTGGCGCGGCCAGATCCGCCTGGGCCCAATCGATGAAGATCAGCTAAAAAAAGACGTCCATGAAATCGAGTTAGACGGAAAGGCTGCCTCTTACGTGGACTTGATCGGACCTGACTCACCCGAGCGGCAGCGGACCTTGGCCGTCAGCCAAACCCGCGGCGAAAGATCCTGGTTCATTACGCTCAAAGGCCCGTATGAATTGGTAGCTAAACAAAAAGACGCCTTCGAAGCCTTCCTCAAGTCGGTACACTTCACCGCCGGCGCGGGAGATTAACATGGGAAAAACCGATCCACATCCTTTGGACCAGGATTTCCGCGAGGATATTGTGGATGCCGAGCGCGTCAGCCCGGGGCTGTCTTTGCGCGAGCTGCGTGATGGTTTCGTGAAACTCCTTAAGCCCGTCGCGTCTTTGCGGCTCACGGTTGTTCTGTTCGCGCTTTCCCTAGTGCTGGTATTCTGCGGCACGGTCGCGCAAAAAGATGCCAGCAACTGGCGAGTCGTCAACGAGTATTTCCGCTCGTTTCTGGTCTGGATACCTCTGCAAACCTTTGTCAAATTCATCCAGGTATTCTCAATTCAGGTCGGCTCGACAACCGTTGGCCTTTCGCCTAACGCGGAAGTGCCCTACAGCTTCCCCTTTCCTGGCGGCTGGGCCATCGGCAGCCTGCTGATGGCCAACTTGGTCGCGGCTCACCTGGTTCGCTTCAAACTGAAATGGAAGCGCTCGGGCATTGTGATCCTCCATGCGGGTGTCGGCACGTTGATGGTCGGCGAATTGATCACCGGACTCTACGCAATCGAAGGCAATATGATCATCGTGACCGGCCAATCTTCCAACTATGTCGCGGAAACAAACGCATGCGAATTAGCAGTCGTTGATCCTTCCGACGCAAAAGAAGACGAAGTAACAGTCGTGCCCGCCTCCCTGCTAAGGAAGAAAGGCACTTTGATTCAACATGAAGATCTGCCGTTTGACATTGAAGTAGCCCAGTACATGGCGAATTCCCAGATGTCGAAAATTCCTCCTTCGGAGAAGGATAACCTTGCGACGGCCGGTTCCGGTCTAACCCGATTGGCCGTTCAAGTGCCGGAGGGGAGCGGCGTCGAAAAGGACCAAAAGGTCGATACGCCTTCGATCTTTGTGACCTTGAAGGAAAAAAACTCCGGTCAGGCGATTGGGACCTTTCTCTTCTCCGTGTGGCTGGGGGACCAAGCCGTAACGGTGGATGGCAAGAAATACGAGGTTTCCCTGCGGCAGAAGCGCCACCATAAGCCTTACTCGCTTCATCTCAAGAAATTCGACCACGACCTGTATCCTGGGACGGAAAAGGCCAAGAACTACTCCAGCCTGGTTCAGCTAGTTGACCCAACTCGCGGAGAGAACCGGGAGTTTCTCATCTCGATGAACCACCCGCTCCGTTATGGAGGTGAGACGTTCTATCAATCCGGCGTGCTCGAGAATGACGCGGGAACAATCCTTCAGGTCGTTCGCAATCCTGGCTGGATCTTGCCCTATGTCGCTTGCTCGATGGTGTCGTTGGGGATGCTGCTTCATTTCTGCATCCACCTCGTTGGCTTCCTCCGTCTGAATCCCAACCATGTGGCTCGCTCGATGGTGTGGCGAGGGGTGCTTTATCATTCAATCCCCTTCTTGGGATTACTCCACCTCTTTGGATTTCTCCGCCTGAGGACGATTCCTCCGCCTGAAGGCCAAGAGATGGCTTCTCTCCCTCGCTACCTTCCCTGGACGATCGTCGGTCTAGGAGCGGCATACTTGCTGGTTGCCATGCTGCCGCCTCATGACCCGGACGGTGAAATGCGTGTCTCCGATTTCACACGCCTTCCCGTCCTTGAAGAAGGTAGCCGGGAAAGCGCCGGCCGCGTCAAGCCTTATGATTCGCTAGCTCGCATTTACTTGATGGCCCTGAGCGGCAATTCCGATTTCAAAGATGAAAACGGCGACACCCAGCCGGCCATCAAGTGGCTACTTGATGTGATGAGCAGCCGCGTCCTCCATCGCCGCGCTCTCAGGCAAAACCAGCTTGTCAAGATCGAGGACCCGCGCGTTCGCGAACTCTTGGGCGTGGCCCAGCGGCCCGACATCATTTTTGCCTTTAGCGAGTTCGACCGGCCGCACCTCCAAAAACTCGTGGAGGAGGCCATCCGCGCCGAAAAGGTTCCGGAGACGCAGCGAAATGACTTTGACAACCACGTTCTCGAGGTGACCGGCCAGATCCAGCATGCGATCCAGTTCATGCAAAGCGATCCCGAATACAACCGCAAGGTCCAAACTTACAAGGTTTTCAAGATCGACAACGATCAGGTCGTCGAACTCCTCGGCCTCAAGCCGAGATCGGGTTTCCGGTATTCCATTGATGAATTCGCCGGCAAGATGAAGCCTTTCATGGATCGGGTCAAGAAAATCATGGAGGATATGGATAAAGACAACAAAAAAGTACTTGATCTTTACGACACGAAGGTCATGGAGGTGTATCGACGGCTGGCGGTTTATGACAAGGTGGCCAACCTTCAGTCTCCCTGGGCCGTGCCACCAACCGACGGTAAGAAAACCTGGCAACCATTGGCCTTTGCCCTCGAAGATGCCGAGGCTGTTGGCAAAGAAGATCCGTTGGCCTCCTCGCTCGAAAAAATGCTGGTCGCCTATGCGCAAAACGACGCGAAGACTTTTAACAAGGAACTAGCCGGCTACCGGCAGCAGATGTCCGATTTAATGCCCAAGGAAACCGAGAAGGCGAACATCGAGTTTTTCCTCAATCACTTCGATCCGTTCATGCAGTGCATGGTGCTCTACGGAATTGTGTTTTTGCTCGCTTGCTTTTCCTGGGTCGCTTGGCCCGAAACGCTCGGTAAAGCTGCATTTTGGCTAGCGGCCTTGACTTTGATAGTTCACAGCAGCGCGCTCATTGGCCGCATGTACTTGCAAGATCGCTATTTTGTTTTCGTCACCAACCTTTATTCGTCCGCGATTTTCATCGGCTGGGGTTGCGTGGTCCTCGGGCTCGTTATCGAATCCATCTTCCGTAACGGCATCGGCATTGCCGCGGCGGCTGTTTTGGGATTCTGTTCTCTCTTCGTAGCTCGCTACTTGGCCACCACCAGCAATGGGGAAACGATGGAGATGCTTCAGGCCGTGCTGGATACCAACTTTTGGCTTGCCACGCACGTAACTTGCGTCACGTACGGGTACGCGGCTACCTTCTTCGCCGGTCTCTTGGGCACAATCTACTTATTATTGGGCGTCTTCACGCGCGCGCTCAATCGCGACCTGGCCAAGACCCTTAGCCAGATCACCTACGGTGTAGTTTGCTTCGCGACGCTCCTTAGTTTCACAGGAACAGTACTTGGAGGCATCTGGGCCGATCAATCCTGGGGCCGCTTTTGGGGCTGGGATCCCAAAGAGAATGGGGCCGTGTTGATCGTCATTTGGAACGCGCTCATTTTGCACGCCCGCTGGGGCGGCATGGTCAAGCAGCGCGGCGTGGCCGTCTTGACCATCATCGGCAATATGATCACCGGCTGGTCGTGGTTCGGCACCAACCAGCTAGGCGCCGGCTTGCATGCTTACGGTTTCAGTGAAGAATTGGCTCTGGGGCTCGATCTCTTCTGGATCAGCCAGCTTATCATGCTCGGCATCGGCCTCGTGCCCCAGCGCTACTGGTTCAGTTACGAGACCCTGAATCAAACGGCCAGTCGCAATCCCAGCGCAACTTCAGGCCCGAAGCCGAAAACCAAAGCCGCTCTAAGGCACTAAGAAACCTCGTGCCAAAGCTATTCTGCATGGGCACAAGAGAAAGCGAAAGGAACGTGGACATTTGGACCGAAGTGAACGAAGAGAGCATAATTTGACGAATCAGGCCTTAGCCTTTTTCCACTCGCTTTAGCACCCAGGTGGTATCAAATTGCCGGCCGCCCTGCCCCGCTTCCCCTCCGTGCATCACCAGTCCATCCAGTGCCTCGTCCCAAACTAAAGGGGAGCATTGGAGACGGGGATGCAAGGGAATCGTTTCGCGTTTCTTCCATCCTTCCGCGTCTCGCACAAGGACAGCTCGCGCGGCATGAACCCCTTCTAGCATTACAAGTCTCTTTGCCGACTTGTGGTAGGCCATGCCCTGGTCGTCGCGGACATCGGTGGTGAAGCCGGGCGGCATGCGGCTCCAGGTTCGATCTCGGAACAGCCAGCAATCACCAAAACCTTGCCGGCCCCTGTCATCCACGGAACCGCCGTGAAGGAGACAACCTTCCAATTCTTCATCGTAGGCAAAGGCGGCATACCGTCGTGCCGGCGGCGCCGCTCCGCCGACGGATTCCCAGCGGGCGCCATCGAAGATCCATGTATCCCCAAGCTGACGGTCTCTGGGGTCAATCCCACCGAACAACACAGTCACTCCAGCCCCTTCATCAAACGCCATGGAATGACCGCAACGAGGACTCGGCCGGTCCCCCAACCACTTTGTCCATTGTTGCCAGCTTCGGCTCGCATAGGTCCACGTGTCTCCATACATTTCATTCCTCTTTCCTTGCCCGCCGAACATTACGCACGAGCCTTGCCTGGAATCGTAGACCATGGCCCCGCGGTGGCGCGGGGGCGGCGCATCGCTGGTAGCCACTTGGGACCACTTGCCATCCCTTAACTCCCAGGTGTCAGCTTTGAAAGTTGCCGGCTTGGACCAAACCACTCCGGCATAAAGAACGCAGCTTCGCCCGCGCTGGTCAAAGGCGAGACAATGCCGGGAGCGTGGACCCGGTCCTTTATCACCGGAGACAATGGCATCCCAGGTGAATGGAAGCGGGGGAACGTCAATGAACCCTTTTTTGGGGCGTAGGTCCGCGACGGCAGCAACCTCGGCCTCCTTACGCCCGCAGCCCGAAAGGGTTACTCCGGCGATTGCCGATGCCCCCGTCGTAATTGCTTCGCGGCGGGTCCATCTTTGCTTTTTCATTTCCTGAATACCTCGGAAGCCTAGCCTTTTGATCCATTGATTCCTTCGGGCCGTTTTACCCTCGTACTCAAGCTCTCTGCCTGGGCAGGCATTTTCGCGAGGCTCTGGTTCGCGGCTGGGTGGCATGCTTTCGCCGATCCTTTGGCGCGACAGTGAACCCTGGACCGGCACGGCGAAAGCATGGCGCGGCTATAACCCCTCAGAAGAACGACTCTCGTCCCCGGCACTGCGACATGCTTTGGCGGTGCTGGTTCAGGGTTTCCTGTCCTCTCGCGGGACCCGCCAAAGCATGCCACCCACGGCGCCAAAGCATGCCATGCACGCTAAGCCAGCACAATGACATTCTGCTGTCACTTGCGGGTGGCATGCTTTCGCCGATCTTTGAGCACGACAGTTGACTCCGGACCAACATGGCGAAAGCAGGATGAAGCGGCCTCACCCTTAATCAGCCCATCGCTCAACCATCGAAACTGGGCAATGGATCCATCTCAATCGGCACCGGCCTCATCTGCGCATAAAACCGGGCACTCGACCACACCCAATCCGTAGGTTTGTCCACAAGGCCGCGCCGCACGGGATTATTGTGAATGTAGTCGATCATGTGCCAAAGCGTCCCTGGTTCGTAGACGTTGCGGTCATAGCCGCCGCCCCGCTGCCAGAAACGGTAATGCACGTCTCCATTGGGCTGCAAGTCCTTGAGTTTCTCCAGAAATGGCGGCGCCGTGCGCCGGAGAAACCGCAAGGCTTTGCTGGCAACCGGCATCTTTAGCGCCTGGCGAATGCGCGCGATCTGATACACGGCTTCCCAAGGGCACACAAGAACATGGACATGTTCGGGCATGATCACGTAGGCCAAAATGTTTACATTGAGATCGCGCTGGGCGCAGCGCATAGCGCTAACGAACAACGCGCGGCTACGATCCTTGGCAAGCAGCGGCAGGCCATGAAAGCAAGAAAAGGTCAGCTCATGGGCGTGCCCCGGCTCATTGTAGCTGCGGGCATGCTTGGGCTTACGAGGTGGCATAGAGCATCCCAGTGGTTGGGGCTGCACATGGTGGTTGATGCTTCATATGGTGGCTAGCGCTTAACAAGGTGTCTGCAGCTGCACATGCTTTGGCGGTGCTGATTCAGGGTTCCCTGTACAATAAGACGACCCGCCAAAGCATGCCACCCACGCCAAACTAGCAGAATGACATTCTGCTGTCACTGCCGGGTGGCATGCTTTCGTCGATCCTTTGGCGCGACGTGAACCCTGGACCAACACGGCGAAAGCATGGCGAGGCTCTAACCCCTCACATGGAAAACTCACGTCCCCGGCACTGCGACATGCTTTGGCGGTGCTGGTTCAGGGTTCTCTGTCATCCCGCGGGACCCGCCAAAGCATGCCACCCACGGCGCCAAAGCATGCCACCCACGGCGTCAAAGCATGCCATCCACGCCGCCTAACCATGCCCTCCCGCCGCTACTTCCGCTTGTAGGTGATGGACATCGCTTCTTGCTCTTTGCCGTCCTTGTCGGCCATGTACATGGTGAAAACCATCGTGTCTTTGCCCTTCATTTCGGTGGTCATCTTGAACTTGGCGGGCTTGCCGTCCATGCCTGGCCCCTCACCGGTCATGGTAAGCACCTTGCCTTCCTTGTCGTATTGGCCTTCGCTCACCATGGGCGAGGTCGACATGGAGTCGGCCCAGACACCGACATATTTCTTCTTGGCGGCATCATAAGAGTCCAGGCCCCGGCCTTCGAATTTTTGGTCGCCAAAGCCCCCTTCAAAATGGCTCGTCAGCCAGAGGCCGCCCAGCTCCATCTTGTAGATCATCGTGCCTTTGGACTCCATGCCGCCCAACTTCACTACGGCGTCCCAAGTGCCCTCCATTTTCCTCAAGGCCTCGTGCTCCGGACCCGGCTTCACAGGCTGCTGGGCCAAGGACAACGACGAAAACACTACACTTGCCAGGCCTAGACCTAGCCACCGCGTAACCTGCCTCATAATCCACCTCCCTTGAAAGACTGTTTTGCGAGCTGCGCCTTGTCTGGGCCGCTAGCCGGCGAAAATAGGTATATCCCCCTTAAGCGACCCAAGCGCGTCTGTCAATCTTGGTAGGTAAGCAATTCGAGGGATCGTTACTGGAAGCAATAGGAGGGGCCACTTCGGTAAGCCGGACCCTGTGGACCAGGTTTCGACCCTGTGGATCACCTTACCACCCTGTGGACCAACAAAACGGGTCTCCAGGGCGGGTTTGGCGGTAAGCGCAGTTGCGCTTTTTGAACGTCAGAAGGACTCGTGCTTTTGCAGCTGGACCCTCTGGACCACCACTTTGACCCTGAGGATCAGGCTCCGACCCTCTGGATCAGCGCCAATTGAGCAACAGGGTCAGAGGGTCGGCTGGTAAGCGAGGTCAACCGCCCTCACGGCGCGGCACGATATTGGCTGGGAAGGGTAATAGGATCCTTTCAGGCCGTGCCGGGCTTAGCCTGCTCGGCCTCGCGTGTCGCCAGCTCCAGCGGCACGAGGGCGCTGTCGGTCCACGCGGCTTTCTCCTCGATGGGCTCTATGTGGACGGTAACTTCCATGCCGGGCAGTGCCGTGCGTACGGCCTCCTCGATCCGCTCGGCCACGTCATGGGCGGCCTGGACGTTGAGCCGGCCCGGGACCAGCAGGTGGCAATCGGCGAACCGATGCGAGCCGGCCATGCGCGTGCGCAGCGCGTGAAAGTCCATGCCCGGCTCCAGTTGCGCCTTGATGGTCGAACGCACAAGCGCCTGCTCCCCTTCGGGCAGTGAATGGTCCATGAGGCCGTTGAACGAACGCCTCATGAGATCAAAGCCCGTCCAGACAATAAGGATGGCCACGCCCAGGCCACAGAGCGGATCCAACTCCCTGATTCCCGTCAGGCGCACCAGGATCAGGCCGACCAGCACGGCCACGTTAGTCCAAACGTCCGCCATGAGATGCTGGCCATCGGCTTCCAGTACGATCGAGCCACGCGCTCGGCCGACACGAAGCAGAAGTTGGCCGACACCGAGATTGATAAGCCCCGCGATGAAAGAAATGACAAGTCCGGTTTCAATGGATTCGATAGGCTGTGGTGCGATCAACCGGGTCACCGCATACCAGGCGATGCCTCCCGCCGCCAACACAATGAACATGCCTTCCAGACCGCTGGCGAAAAACTCGATTTTTTCGTGGCCATAGGCGTGCGAAGTGTCCACGGGACGAGACGAGTACCAGAGCGACAAAAGGCCCGTGCAGGCCGCCATCAAGTTAACGCCCGATTCCGCCGCGTCCGAAAGCAAGCCGACCGACCCCGTCAGCGCATAGGCCACCGACTTGAGGACGATTGTCACCACCGCGGCAACAAGCGACAGCAGCATGAAGCGGTTGAGAGAGGTTTCTGCCATTGGGCCATTTTAGCAAAACAGAGGGTTTTTGCTTGGCGTTTCACGCCCGCAGCATTCTGCGCGGGCGCGAAACGATAAACCGCGATAAACGGGTTGATGATTGCACCGGGCGCATCTGTCGGTTACAACTTTTCCCAAGGCGGCAATGATGCCCTTTTTCTTTCATTCCTCGATTTGTCGGGAGCCGGCCCGCCGATGCTCGCCAAGCTGAACACTTTCGCCCTCGTCGGGATCGACGCGGTTCCGGTCGAGGCCGAGGTGGACGCCTCCGCGGGTTTGCCCAAAACAGTCCTTGTCGGGCTGCCCGAATTGGCCGTGCGGGAGAGCATTCATCGCATCGAGCGGGCTCTGGCCAACCTCGGCTACGATCGCCATCCCGGCCGGACCGTCATCAACCTCGCGCCTGCCGATTTACCCAAGAATGCTGGAGCTTTCGACTTACCTATCGCACTTGGCTTGCTCGTCGCTACAGGGCAACTCTTGCCGGAGCATTTACGCGATTTTGCGACAGTCGGCGAACTGGCGCTCGATGGGAGCGTACGCCCAGTCAAGGGCGCCTTGGCCATGGCGATGTCAGCCGCCGAACGCGGCATTCCGAAGTTGCTGGTCCCTGCCGAAAACGCCCGGGAAGCCGCCGTAGTTGAAGCGATCGCCGTTTATGGAGTCGAGACGCTGGCTCAGGCCGTCGGCATCCTTTCCGGCCAACTCGAAGCCGAGCCGACTGTCTCCCGCATCGACGAATTGTTCGCCAAGCTGAGCAGCTACGATGTGGATTTCGCGGACGTGCGCGGCCAGGAGTTCGCCAAACGAGCCTTGGTTGTCGCAGCCGCCGGGGGCCATAATGTCTTGATGATCGGTTCGCCGGGCACGGGCAAGACCATGCTCGCCCGCCGGTTGCCGACGATCCTGCCCCCTTTGACGCCTGCCGAGAGCTTGAGCACGACACGGATCTATAGCGCGTTGGGCAGACTCAAGCCCGATGAGCCGCTCCTGGCCACGCGGCCTTTCCGCTCTCCGCACCACACGATCAGCGATGCCGGCATGGTCGGCGGCGGCAGCACGCCCGCGCCGGGGGAGATCAGCCTCGCTCACCACGGCATTCTTTTTCTTGACGAACTCCCGGAGTTCAATCGCCGCAGCCTCGAAGTCCTGCGCCAACCGTTGGAAGAGGGGCACGTCACCATCTCCCGCGCCTTGCATTCGTCCACGTTTCCCGCCAGCTTCATTCTGGTGGCTTCGATGAACCCCTGCCCTTGCGGCTATCTGGGCGACCCGCGCCACGCCTGCAAATGCAATCCGATCATCATCGAGCGTTACATGGGGCGGATCAGTGGCCCGCTTCTCGATCGCATCGACCTTCACATCGAAGTTCCCGCCGTTCCATTCCAGGAATTATCGGCCAGCGCCGACGGCACATCAAGCGCGTCTATGCGCGATCAGGTCAGCCTCGCCCGCCAAGCCCAACGCAATCGCTTCGGCCAGGACAGCCCGCGCACCAATAGCCGCATGACCAGCCGGCAACTCCGCAAGCATTCCTCCCTCGACGATGAGGGCCGCAGTCTGCTCAAGACCGCCATGGAGGAGCTCGGTCTGTCCGCCCGCGCCCACGACCGCATCCTGCGCGTCGCCCGTACCATCGCCGACCTGGAAGCGTCCAGCGAGATTCGCCCGTCCCATGTCGTGGAGGCGATCAGCTATCGAAGTTTGGACCGGAAGTTGTGGGCGCGGTGAATACTCATTCCTTGAACATGAACACAAAGAACACGGCGCCCACCATCATCAGAAAACCGACGATGTAGTTCCATTTCAGCTCTTCGCGCAGATAGAAAATCGAAAAGAAACAGAAAACGACGAGCGTGATCACTTCCTGGATTGTCTTGAGCTGAGCCGTGCTGAATTGATAGGAGCCAATGCGGTTGGCGGGGACTTGGAAGCAGTATTCGAAGAAGGCGATGCCCCAACTGACTAGAATCGCCAGCCAGAGCGCCACATTTTTGTATTTCAGGTGCCCGTACCAGGCGAAGGTCATGAAAATGTTCGAAATGGTCAAAAGGACTATCGTTTTCATGCCTTCTCCTCAATCTCTTGATTCCAATTTTGAAAGGCCATGGTTGCCAATAAGGGCACCAGCGGCATGTAGTTGCGCGCTTCGTACATCCAGCCGAAGCACAGATTGCTGAGCAAAAGCAAAGGCGTTAAAGTTAGAAAAATTGCCCGAAGTTTGCGATCAATTCGCTCCCAGTTCCAAACCAGGAACGGCAGAAATGGGCCCACAAAGAGCAGCGGCAGAATGTAGTTCATTGCCAACGGAGCGGCCAGACTATAAGTGTCCGAGCCAAAGAGATTGTGGCGGATCATCAATCCCGAAGTGTTATTAAACTTGCCGAAGTCCAGTCCCCATCCCAGTGGTAGGCGGGCAGCAAGGTAAGCGGCCACACAAATAACAAGAAGAATCGCCGTCCGGCCGATTCCTTTCTTGCCCTCATGGAGGTAGCAGGCGAAGTAGGAACCGACGACGAGCACGGCGGTCTCCTTCGCCAGCATTCCCAGCGCCAAGACCAAAGCTAAAAGCAGCCAACGGTTTTGAACCGTAAATAGGAGCGCCAGACCAAAAAAGGCATGGCTCATTGGGTCGGTCAGTTGACCCCAGTAATAAAGAACCGAAAAAGGATAGAGGCAGACCAAGGGAAGGAGCGTCCATCGGGCAAGTCGCTCGGGGAGGTATAACCAGGCGAATCGATAGGCGGTCTCTAGAAACCAATAAGTAAAAAACCAGCGGTAGGCCAGGCAAGCAAACCACCAGTCCCCCGTGATCCATTCCAGTGTCCGCGTGAAGCCATAGGGGAGGAAACGATAGCGATGGGGGATCTCGCCTTGATGGTTGAGGATGTCCAGATAAAGTTGCTGCTGCCAGCTCGAATGAATTCGGTCCACCAAGAAAAAGTGGCAAGCGGTCATGAGGCCGGCGAGGCCAATCATTATGGAAACGACGAAAAATGACGGAGAATGTTGTGTCCGGCCAAGCCTCGCCCGAATCGCTATTATCAAGCCCATACCGAGGACAACAATCGCTTTGCTAACAACTCCACCGAATGCGGTTGCATAAGGCGCTGCCAACTCCACGGGCATACGCTCGAGAAAAAAAGGCAGGAGACTCAAGAGAGCGACAAACGTCAATTCCACCGTGGCCAATGGATTGGTGGCAAGCTGGTATTCGCTTTTCTGCTGTTCCATTGCCGACATAAGTATCCTTGCCGAAGCCAACGCGGGTTCCCCCGGTTAGGATACAGGCAGAGGGACGGATTTGTTCCGTTTTCAATGCGACCAGCCCGCTGAAAACCTCACGCGGCCTTTTTGGCGTCGGATGCGTCCAATCTGTTCGATAATCTCTGGACCTTATTAAGCCGGCGGTACGCGATCCACCCCCATGTGACCAAGGCCAGTGCCTGAATAGGCCAAAAGACCTTGACCAGGTGCATCATCCACGGCCCTTGCCACCACATGAAGCCACTGAGAACCGCCCCGAAAGCGCTCAACACCAGCAGATCGTGCCCGCAATCGGGCCGTTCTCGCAAAGCGATGGCCAAAAGGTAGTAGAGCGGCGCCAGCAAAGGCACTAACCAGCGAACGGAGCAGCAGACCCCAGAGAGATTGTTCGACGTGGCCGCATACAGCAACCAAACACCACCGCATAATCCGGCGACATAGAGAACCTCAGACCGTTCACGGACCCTCTTTGCAAGAAGAAAAATCAGGGCCGGTAAAGCAAGAAACAGCGGTAAGTTGTGTCCTACAAAACCGCGTTTGCCAAATAGCAGGTCGGCGGCGTAAAGCAGGAAATGACTCACATTGGGATGTTTCCAGGTGCCCGTCATGTTTTCTGCGTTGAACGGGCATCCCGGCCACTGGAAGTATCTCGCCACCGAGTTCGCCGGCGCCAGCGTGCCGCCGACAGCGTAATTCACTCCATGATGCAAGGCGAGCCACGGCAAGGTCGCGAGCGTGAAAAGAAGGATGGGGACCGGTTTGCGGAAGCGCCAAACGACCAGGGCGAATGTGGTGACCAGCAAAACCGGTCCGACACCCAGGTCGATGGTATAACCCATGCCGGCCAGCATGCCGATGAGAATTGCTTGTGAATTCTGCCCACCGACGGCGATAACATCCTGCGTTAGCCCGGCCACTATTAGCATCAGGGCGCTCATTACCCCCAAGAGCAGCATGTGATTGTTGACATGCTCGGAGTACGTTGGCGCCACCGTGCAAAGCGCGAAGCTAGCTGTAAGCAAGATCCGGAGGCCGGGCGCGAGGCCCAGACGGCGGCCCATTTGGTAAATACACCCAACTGCCAACACATAGGCCAGTCCACTCGAAAGGAGGTTCATCCAATAGCAGAATTCGTCCGGCCGGTCGCGAGCCGTTAGTCCGGTGGCCCACTGTAATGCTTGATAAACTCCGGCCATCAGCAAAGCCGGGACGGGCGACTTATCCGAGTAATAATGGCCGTCGATATAGAGCTTATCCAAGGTGCCCGCCCTCAAAAGATCGGGCGCATCCTTGGAGTAATAAACGGACGGATTGCCTCTCCCTGCGGGCGGAACTTGCACAAAGATGGACCGATCAATGGCCAGGGTGTGGTAATCGACGAGGCATTCAACGGTGGCGAGCCGGCTGCCGTCGTTCCAGCTCCCCGCATAGGTGCGAGCACTAAGTATCGCGACCAGGCCGGCAAGAATGACGACAGTCCAGGTCGGAATGGGATGATTGCGGACCCAAGTTGAAATCCGTTTGTTGTCCATGCCGCCCTCCCTGGCGTCAGGACAGATTAGCGAGGATCGGCGGTTTGGAAAAGGTGAAGTGAAAAAGACCTGACGTTATCAGCCAGGCTTCGCGGATGTATGGTCATGGACGATCCGCCAGCCTTCAGGCAACCGGCGAAATCGCAGCGTAAACAGCCCCTTGGGATTCGTGCCGTCCTTTAAGGTCAACTCCCAGCGGCCGCGAACCAAGGCGTTGTCAGAGCCAATTAGATCGACCTGAACATCGTCAAAAGCCAGCTTACCCATCTCTTTTCCTTCGCTCTGGTAGCGCTTGCGATACCGCTCGATGGTCGCCTGCCAGCCATGCTGGATATCGTTGCCTGAATAAAAGGTCAATTCCTCGGATTTCCAATAACCCTCCATGAATTCTTCAAGGTTGCCTTCGTTCCAGGCGGCTCGCTGATTGTCGAGGACCTGAATGACGGCTTCCTTGGTTTTCTCTTTTTGATTTCCCGCTTGCGTTTTTTGAATCTCGTACGCTGACCAGAACAGCAAGAGGACGAAGGAGACGACCAATGCTATGCGGGTTCCATGGTTCACGGTAAGTTGACCTCCCGTCTTTCAGGCCCCCATTTTTGGGAACGTTCTTTTTCAACACGAAACAGTGAAATTCAGAAAAACACGAAAATTGTAAGTCCTGATTGCGAGATTGTTTATAGTATAAAACCCACACAGTGAACAGCTGCCCACATTACGTTTTCGCCTTTTCGTGTTTCATACTCGACCACCCTCTGGTGTCCCTTACGTTTCTGTGGCACGGGTTACCCGATGCTCTTTATTTAGCATGGACCTCAAGGGCTGCTTGTTTTTTACAAGACTGATTCTCGGCGGATGGGGGCCTAGCTGGTTGTACGCGGTCCCATCCGCCGAAGTGCTACAAGGTCGGTCCAATGCTCCATGGGGCAAATTCTTCCTCGCCGACTCCGCTAAGCTCGCTCTTGGTCTTCTTGCCGCCGGCGACGGCGAGAATCTCCTCGAAGATCTGTCGACCCACTACCTCCACCGGCGTGCCTTCGAGAATGACGCCGGCGTTAATGTCCATATCGTCGATCATGTGGTTGAACATCGGCGTATTAGTTGCCACTTTGATTGAGGGGGCCGGCTTGCAGCCAAAGACGGACCCGCGGCCAGTAGTGAAAACGAGGACATTGGCCCCGCCGGCGACGATGCCGGTCATACTCACCGGGTCATAACCTGGCGTGTCCATGACGACAAAGCCCTTAGCCTTGACGGGTTCGGCGTACCCAACGACGTCCACAAGAGCCGTGCAGCCTCCTTTGGCGATAGCGCCGAGCGATTTTTCGTAGATTGTCGTGAGGCCGCCTTCCTTGTTGCCAGGAGATGGATTGTTGTTGATCTCCGCCCCAAAGATGCCGGTGTACCATTCCCACCACTTGATGCGTTCAACCAATTTCTCGCCCACCGCCCGGCTGACCGCTCGCCGTGTCAATAGGTGCTCGGCCCCGTAAATCTCCGGCGTCTCGCCGATGATGCTGGTCCCACCCTGCGCGACGAGCAGATCCGAGGCGACCCCTAGTGCCGGGTTGGCCGTCACGCCGCTATTGCCGTCGGACCCGCCGCAGTTGGTGCCGAGGATGATCTTGTCGGCTGACAGCTTGGTCCGCCGCGTATCGTTAACCTGGGGCAGCAACTCCGCAATCGCCTTGACTCCGGCATCGACCGTCTTGCCGATGCCGCCGCATTCCTGGATCGTCAAAACCAGTGGCTTCTTTTTTGAGCCGTTGAGCTGGATCAATCCTTGGTTTTCGACCAGGTGAATGGCCTGCCCTGTCTCGCAGCCAAGGCCGACAAGGATGTACGCCGTTACGTTGGGGTGCTTTGCGAACCCGGCCAGCGTGCGATCGAGCTGGTTATGGTCAGGTCCTTCGTACTGCATCGCACAGCCCTGTTTATGAACGATAGGCACAACGCCATCAACATTGGGATGCCGCTTCAGTAAATCGGTCGCCTTGAGTTTTTCGGCAATGTACTTGCTGGTGCTGGCCGAGCAATTGACGGTGCTGATAATCGCAATGTAGTTGCGCGTCCCATACCGCCCGTCGCCGCGATCGTAGCCCATGAAAAATCGTTGTTCCGCGGGCCTGGGCGACGGAGGCGGGCAGTCTCGGCAGAATGCATAGTCGCGCTCGAACGCGTCTGCGCTGACATTGTGAACATGGACATGGCTGCCTGCCGGAATGTCTTGGTTGGCAAAACCAATAATCTGCCCGTATTTGAGGATGGCTTCGCCTTTTTTGATTGCGCGGACGGCGATCTTGTGACCCAGGCCGATGCGTTTATCGAGTGCGAAGGAATGGCCGTCGTCGCTTAGAACCGTATCGGGAGCCAAATGCCTGGTCGCAATGGCAACGTTATCCTCAGGACGCAAATGGACCGTCACCTGGGAGAGCGGAATGGCGGACATTGAATGATACCTCGTGACAGCAATCGGTCCGGCGCTCCGTAACCATACCGCAGGGAAGCGGTGCTTGTAAACTGGCCGACCATGTTTGCCTCAGCGAGAATTGCCTACTCGGACGGCGTCTAGCTAGCCATTTCATTTCGTTTCACACACCTATACACCACCCCTAAACTGGCTCACTTTGACTTCTAATTGAAATCGTTGATTGACTATTTCCCAAAACTACTCAGAAGGGGCCTTAAAACGTTCCGTGGGGTACGTCCCTGCCAACGGGCTTTTTCCATAAACCCTTATTGCCACACATGCCAGGTGGCGGGGCAATCGCTGGTCGGCCCCCGTTGCCTCGGATGCCTGAAAGTTCGTTTCCGGCCGACGTGGTGGGAGTACCGGGAGAGGGGAGTATGATACCTCTAAACCAATGCAAGCGATTTCCGCGCCTCATCCACCAGCGCGGGCAAGGCCACATGGCCATCCCGGTAGAGCGTGTTGTACGCGCAAAACGGCACGACATGGCCGCTGGGCAAGATGTGCGCCAGGCAACATTTCATCACGCGGCGGGTATCGAAATTGTGTACGTCGAGAAACGCGGTTAGCGTGATGCGGAAGACTTCTTCGCCGTTAAGTTTCTCCGCCAAGGCTTTGACGACGAACTCGGCGAGGACAGCATAGTCTCCCCTCTCCCCCGCCAACCCTGACATTGGCCGTTCACCAAGCGCGGTCGGGCGAGGGAGAGGGGTTGGCCCCCTCACCCTAAGCTCCTCTCCCCCGGCCCCTTCTGCCTTGCTGCCGTTTCCGTCGGGCAAGCCGGGGGAGAGGGGAGTCAAGGGACCGCAGCCTTTGGGCCCACAACCGCAGCCGCCGGCGCTTTCAAGATAATGGGCCACCAGTTGCCGAGCCCGCGCCGGCGTGTAGACCACGCTATTGGCGATGAGATGGAGGTGTTTCTTGACATCAATGATCCGCGAGATGGACATCGGCTTGTCTCCTCCGCGGTAGAGATACGCCATCATGTGACAATTGGGATGGGCACAGGGCAGGGGATAGAAATCGCTCTCGGCGACGACTCCGTCCATCTCGCCAACGATACCCTTGACGACATCCGGCATCGTCGCCCGCTTTTCCAGGTCGCCGGGATCGGTATGCCGGCCGCAGTAGGTCGCCAACTGAAAGCTGATGCCGCGCACATGGTGCCGTTCCAGCCCGAATTGAACGATCTTGCCGACCTCATGCAGGTTAATGTTGTGATCGACGGTGCAGACCAGAGTGCAGCGCAGACCATGTTTGCGAAGATTTTCCAACGCGGCCAGCTTCGTTTGGAGCAATTCCTCGCCGCGCAAGGCCGAGTAGGCTTTATTCTCCAGGCTGTCGAATTGCAGGTAAATCTCCAGGCGATCTCGCATCGTTGCTAGTTGATCAAGCAACGCGGGATCATGGGCGAGGCGGATGCCATTAGTGTTAATCATGACGGCCTGGATCGGCTGCTCATAGGCATAGCGGACCATGCGAACCAGGTCGGGATGCAGCGTCGGCTCGCCGCCCGAGAGTTGCAGCACGTCGGCCACGCCCTCAAGCTGCACATAGCGATCGACCATGCGCGTATAGGTGGCGAAGTCGATATTCTGCCCTCCCGGCCCCGACTCGGCAAAGCACATCGGGCATTTCAGGTTGCAGTTCGACGTGATCTCGATAAGCCCTATGCAGGTGTGCTGCTCATGCTCGGTGCACAGGCCGCAATCGTAAGGACAGCCCTTGTCAGGCCGCGTGCCGAATTCCCGGGGCAGGCGGGCCGGCTGGCTGAATTCATGGCGATCGTGATAGGCCACGTCGGAGCAGACGAAATCCTCGAACGTGCCATGTTCCGGGCAGGTCTTGCGGAAGTAGACGCGGTTATTGCGGACAATGATTTTGGCATCCACCAGCCGCCGGCAATCCGGGCAGAGCGACCGCGTAGTGCCGAGGAAGATGTAGTCACGGAGATCCATGAGATGAACTCCTCAGTGTTTGTTTACGTTTCGCGCTCGCAGGCTCCCGCCGGCGCGAAACGTAAACAGCGGACGGTTGTCACTCGCCTTACATTGCAATTACTACTTAAATGCGACCTGATAAGGCGTCCCTTAGCCAAAGAGGTTTCGGCCCGATAAACAGGCGACGAAGAAGAATGCTATGACGACTAGTCCAAAGAGGCACGAGATAACAAGAAGTCCGCCGATCATAGCCAATGTTCCCACCACCACCCGTCCAATGCCGCGCTGGCTGGGATCGTAACGGGTCCGGTAAAACATGATGCCTGTCGTAATCAGGCCGAGAAAAGGAACCCCAATGAGGACCGCGAATAGGACCTCCCATCCCCCACCCGCACCAGGAAAATAACCAGTCCCCACCCAGATAAAATAAACCAGCCCTAGACCGCCCAGCACGGCAAGAAGAATCAAAACTATGCTGGTTCGCTTGGTGTCACGGCGCACATCTTCATCAACAATCCTTACGACTCTGCCACGATTCGAGCCCCGGAGAGCCGCTTGACAGTTGGGGCAAAACTGCCACGCTGGTTCCACATGCTCACCGCAGAGCGGGCAGGCGGGCGGAGTCTCTGCTGACGTGACGGTGAGCGGCGGCGGTTCCTGCACTGTCCGGGAGGCAGCTGCCGGATTGTCAAACTTGGCCAAGCAACGCGGGCAGGATAGTTGGCCCGTCTTAACATCATCGGGAACGCTCAAGGCGCGGCCGCAACTGGGGCACGTGACTCGATGGGGCATGGCTATTTCTCCACCGGTTTATCGACCGCCACGGAGTATCCTTCGACAAGCCGCCGCGCCTGCCGGACCATCTGGCCGGCCAAAATGCCTGCTGTGCCCAGGCTCAAAAAACAAATGACCTGAACGGTATGCGGTATTCGTTCGTTGCTCTGGTAATAACTCTCCGGGCCGATCAGAAAGAAATACTGATAGCCCACCAGCACAAGCCCGGCCGCCATCGAGCCGAGCGTGGCAACATAGACCAGCGGCAGTGAAAGCCGCAATGGGGCCGAAGCAATCACCAGAAAATACAGGAGCATGAGAGGCGAATGGGGACCGTCGCGGGTTAATATGAGCATGGCCGTAATGAGAACCAGGTCGGCGGCTGTAGAAAAGTATTTCAACCCCGCCGGCACGTAGCGGCGCAAGAGGCAGACGTGAAGCAAAAGAATTACAAAGGCCCAAACCAGGACGATGGCGGTCACGGCAGCATGGAAGCGGCCGCGGACCTCCTCGTTCAATCCAAAGAAATTGATCAGATGATATCCATAAAACGCCACGAGGCCGGCCGCGCGGATTAGATTGACGCGCACCTCGCCCGCCCAACTTTCCAGCCGCTGGGCATCCGACCATGGGTCATCATTCGGCATGGGTCCCTCCCTTGCTAATCGTTTGCGAAGATACTGCGAAAGGAATGGGAGACGCAAGGAAAAAGACGGAGGATGCTTTCCCTTTCTTTTCACAAAGGCTTGCAAGGAATGGAGAGAACCAAAAGACGGAAGAAATAAGAGACTGTTGCAAAATTAACCACCCACCCTCTACCCTGTGGCTCAGGTTCTACCGTTCCAACAATGTTGCGAACGCCCCTCTTGGGGGTCTGATTCAAAAGGGCAGGGTTGCACCTTGTAGACGACACGGACGCCGTCTTCGCCCACCTCCACGTGCTTGATCAGAGCGCGCATAAT